>Ga0272440_1000573_pt1 | contig 31099 bp, 17 predicted proteins | sample SSMMMBAug17_FD_192440 | JGI IMG/M metagenome (GOLD analysis project Ga0272440, IMG submission 192440) | Marine sediment archaeal communities from Little Sippewissett salt marsh, Falmouth, MA, United States - SSM-MMB-Aug17 | ecosystem: Environmental > Aquatic > Marine > Wetlands > Sediment ... | reverse complement strand
TTTAGAGAGAACCAGACAATACAGATAATATGGATGCCCCCCCACTTGTGAACTGGCATAAAATGCCATTTCAGGTTGAATGCTCAGGTTCGGACGATAGATACGAATCAGGTGAAACAACAATGTGGCACCATCAGGGATGGAAAGGGGTTTGACATATGTAAAATCAAATCTTCCCCCCAAAGGCCCGCCCATGACAGTTTTAAAAATCATGGTCACCGCTGAACCTGATACCAGCATTGGAGCCACGCGGCTTTGGGACAGACGTCGATATGATGCTGTTAAATCAGCAGCGCCTTCATCTGTTAATTGGTGTTTTGTTTTGAATTCATGAAAAAGAGTGTTCGGTATGTCATAAGCAATACATTTCATTTCCTGGAATTCATCAATAATGATAGCCGCATATGTATTAGAAGAACTGGCGACCTGTTCCGGTATACGAATGACATTTGCCCATTGATTAATATCAGTATCATATTGATTGTTTTCAAAAAAGATTAAAAATTTTCCAATTCGTTTTTGGGCATTCTTAACATCATCATGATTTGTTTCTATTTCCATTAAGTCTTTCAGGGAAAATGATTCTTCTTTATAAAGATCAGGATCCTGAAGGCAGTATGCAATATATTGACGAAAAAAAGTATCTGCATATTTCATAATAAATGCCCTTAATGTCATTTTTTCAAGCCCCATGCTGAAATAAATGGGTGCAACGTGATACTCGGGCTTAAAAAATACAGTATTCACCAGTCTTTCCAAAAGCACAGTTTTCCCCAGCCGACGCGGAGAAATAATTGATGTGCTGCCCGATCTCTTGTGACGAATATTTTTGATCCATGAGTCAAGATCTCGCAATAATTCTACGCGATCTGTAAATTCTTCATATTCCATGCATTCTACAATGGGTAAATTTTCTTTTATCATGTCTGTTGTCTCCTTGTTAGAAAAGAGACGTAGTATGCTATGTCTCTACACGTCCTTTCCCATAATTGATTGTTCGTATTAAGGTAAATGAACTGTAGAGACGTAGCATGCTACGTCTCTACACGTTCTTGCTTTTTTGTACGATCAATATGAAATGAAAATGTTAGTTTTAAAACATTTCTAATGTATTGGTTTGAATTTTACAAAGCTATTCATGATTTGTCAAATTGTTAAGGAAGGTGCATCCCCAAAAAGTCCGATCCCAAAAATATGGGTATGCATTCACATCGTGAGAAGAACCCCAATAAAGCATCGAGGATCATCTTCAGTCACCGGCTGAATGCTTTCCTGAACTTCTTTTATGCCAAACTGTGAGAGATGATTGGTTTCAATAATGACCATGCCATCATCCTGAAGCATACAGGGTAAATTTTCAGATTTAAAACCATCCACACCATCTCCCAACTCACTGGAGTAAACTTGAAACTTATGTTTGGCGTGGGATAAGTTCAGATAACCATCAAATATCCACCGATTGGGGTTGACAAACAATGGCAGTTGTATTTTGGAGGCATTGATGTGTCTGCCGGTGCCATTTTTGACATAGGGATTATAAAGAATTTTTGATTGATCAGACATTCGATAGAATTCAAGACAAACACCCGTTCCCAGGGCATCATCACCATAAGAAAAGTATTTTGCTGATACCATAATTTCCTCATCAGCCAACAAATTTGCCGGTGGGGTGCTGACATCGTCAATGTTAAAATAATCGGTTGCATCATTGTAGGGTAATTCATCAGCAATAAACAGATATTCCAAAGGAATTGGCGGAATATGTATGCTTGCTTTTCGTGGTTTACCGCATGGATCAGTGACATCAATATCAAAAGTTGTCCCCAATAAGGGATAAAAAGGATTATCTACCCTTGACTTTTGTGGCACTTTATTTGTGTTGTACAATTTTTCAAATTCAGTTTCCTGTGGATTCTTCATTTGTGCGCCAGAAATATGATAGTAATATGTGACCTGATATAACCGATAAACCGGTGTGTTAAATTCAATATAAATTGTATATTGGGTGTAATTATAAGTTTCATCAACGTAATGCGTCTGTTGATCATATGGGCTGTTCAATGTCCATGTATAGGTAAAAGGATTGCTTTGTGTGCCTGTGCCTGAATAATCGGACGAATAAACAGGCTGGCCCCCAATGGTTGATGCAAAAGATATGTTCTGTGTTGTTAATACAAAGTGATCAGATTGAAAATCACATGCAATTTTAAAGGCTGAACTATCAATTGAAATGTTTGGGCTGGCTGTCATTGGTATGTGAATGGTTGTATTGGCATTCAAGTTGATGATATTTTGTGTATTGCCATAAGCATCAATGTATTGTTCTGATGGTGCAAAACTATCGGCCTGAATAATCAAGCGGTAGGTGCCTTTTTTCAGCCTTTCAGCAATGAACTGTTCAGATGTCAGCCCATATTGATTTCTAATAATAGTTCCTGTTGCATTATCAATGAGTTGGTATTGATAGAGATCTGTTGCAGAAGCATTCCAGTTAATCAGATTGACATGGAGTGAATAAAAGGTTGAATGACGTTCTGGTACTGCGAACACACTGTTTGATGACCCATTATAGTGATCTGAAAAAAGCACGCGTTTATACTCAGAAACAATGGCATAATCCGGATGATTGAGTCGGATTTCAATCACATAACTTTTCCAATACAGCTCTTGAAATTCAAATACCCCCTGGGCATTGGGATGCGTCTGGTCAATACGCTGGTAAGAGATAGAATCTAAAAGATAGATTTCCAGATCTTTTTCCAGATCAACGAAAGGATGATAGTGTTGCTGAATCGTCCCCCTTAACGTACCTTTACCATTCACCACATTAACCGCACGATAGACAGGCATGGCAGAGATGCCATCATTATTTGTAACAGTATACATGAGTTGATACCTGCCAGTAACTGCTGGCCGGACTTTTCCTGATATCTTGATTCTGTGACTGATATCACTGCGATCCAAATTATTCCAGGCATAAGCGCCAGGGTCTTTGTAGGATGTGCCAACAGATATTGTGTCTGGATTATTGCCTTTTAATTCAATAACAGGGATTTTATTGGCAGTAATTGTAAATAATCCATAGTTTGTAAAAATATTTGCATTGTATATAGATTGAATTCTAACCATACAATTGACTGATGCCGGACCTTTGGCAGTCCATGAATACCGGCCAACATTTGGAATTTTATTGGACAGCAGTTGATATGTGCCGGTCTTCCCCCCTTGATAAGATATATAAATCGCAACATCACCTGAAAAGGTTGATGTATCCCATGTGACTTCTGCAACACTCCCAGCATCGACAGTTTTGGAAAATCCGCCCCGAACAACTCGCACATAGCGATCTTCCTGTTTATTGATAAAGTCATCGTCTCCACTGGAAAAATCAATGACATATGCTGCCCATAAGTTTTTGGGACTGGTGGTAGATGACCAGTACTCTTCTGGCATTGTGCCAGGAAAATACGTGCTGTCAACACATGGATCAAATTGATCATAATCAATGATAGAGCGAAGTTCTTCTTTATTTGGAAAACGCCAGTCATTATAATCTGCCAGTTGAAATGATTCACAATAACTGATAGCTTCCTGCCAGTTCATTTTTGATGAAATGCCATATTGCTGCCACATGAGACCGGTTTTCCTGTCTGTTACAGTATCATCACCATTGAGAATAAATCGATCCATGAGATATGAATCCCCCCCGCGAACTGCTCTCACTGGAAGGGCTTTCATTTTATTATAATTGATTTCAATCATACCATTGCTAAAATCAACATTCCATGCCCGAGAAATGTGACTGGCAACTGTAGTTGATGTCCAGTAATCATCATTTACAGTGAAAGGAAAATAATTTGTGTCTAATGTGGGATTGCCAAAAGAAAAGTTTCCAATATTCATTATGCCTGCAAGCTCCTGAACAGTTGGCAATCGCCAGTCTGAAAAACCACCAAAGCGATCTTTGTTTAATTGATTGATATAATCCAGCGTATCAGTGCCATTTCCTGGTGTACCTGAGTAGTCGTTCAGAGGGTCGTACCAGGTATAAAGATCATCTTTGTTTTCTTCAGTTTTAACTTCCCAAATCAAACCAGTAACAGAATCCTGAACCATTGCCCACTGGGTATCATCGGGTGATACTTCATCACGATTTATGGTTAAACGTTTGTATGATGGCCGATGAATGTCATAACTGGCATCCTGTCCAAAGAATGGTCGGTTTTTGTCTGGGGCTGAAATTTCTTTGATATTATCATAGAATAGTTCTTGTCCGGTATCAGCAACTCTCCCATATAAACCATCTTGCCATACTTCTATGATAATAGAATGATTGTTGATATCATTGGATTTTACAGTTATCCATCCGCGTCTGGCAGGACCGGGATTATTTTCATAATGCATATGAATGTAACCATCATTGATACCAGACTGTCCGGAACGAAATGTCATCCATTCTTCATTTGTTTCAGCTTCCCATTTCATGCGTCCTGATGCTGTCACTGCATTGGTCACCCGAATGGAAAAACTCCCACTTAATTCAGGAATAGAAACAAATTCTGGTGCAACAGATAAGACTGTCAAATCATATATTTTGTATATATATGCAGCACCGGTTGCGTTTTCATCACCTGGTGCGCCGACAATAACATAGTTGGTTTCCATTGAAACCGAACGACCAAAATAATCATAAGCAGCACCATCACCTGAAGTTATTTTAAATGCCTGACTCCAGGTGGTTTTATCTTTTTCATAAATATAAACAGAACCAGAGCTGTCTCTATTGTCATCATCTTTAGGCGCGCCAATAACAGCATAGTTTTTTGCCATTGAAACCCATTGTCCAAAATTATCTGCTTCATCCCCATCTTTGGGTGTGATTTTTTGTTTATATTTCCACTGATTATATTGAAAGTCAAATATATAAACCGCACCAGAATCCAGGCCATTAACAGAATCCTTAAATGCCCCGGCAATAATGGTATGATCATCAATGGCCACCGAACATCCAAAATTGTCATAAGACATGCCATCGTAGGCATCCAGTTTTTGAAATTCTACCCATGTGTTACCAGATTTTTGAAAAACATAAACAGCGCCGGCGTTTACTTTTTGATTAAGATCATCATTTGGTGCTCCAACAACTATAGAGTTGTTGTCAATTGAAACAGCGCAGCCAAAATTATCTAGCATGTCGCCATCAGATGCTAATATTTTTTGGGTTTGCTGCCAGGTGATTTTATTATAATTAAATACATAGACAGCACCTTGCTGGCTGTTATCCTGATCCGCACCAACAACAATGGTATAGCCCTCTATTGCCAGAGAAGTGCCAAATTCATCTAAAGCAGCGCCATCATCGGCAAATAATTTGGCATGAGGCAGCCAGACATCCAGTTCGTCATCATAGTGATAAACATATGCTGCGCCGGCATTGCTGCCATTGTCATCATCATATTTAGCGCCAACAACAGCAAATTCGTTAGAAATCGCCACTGCGCACCCGAAGTAATCACCTGCATCAGCATCTTCAGCAATGAGTTTTGTATGTAGAATCCAACTATCATTTTCACGTTGATAGATGTATGCTGCACCGGAATTTTCGCCATCATCATCATTTTGTGGTGCGCCAACAATAGCATGATTGCCAGATATTGCCGCAGATGTTCCCAAATAATCATTTTCAGCACGATCGTCATTGGCAGTTATCTTAACTTCCATTTGTTTTATTTCAACTGTTTGCGGAGAATTCATGGCATCTGATGCAAAAATAGTAATACTGCCGGTTCGGGCTTTAAATGAATTGTTAGTATAATTAACCACCAGTTCAGCGTTATTGTGTCCAGAGGAGGGGCCATTAAAAGAAATCCAAGTATTATTGGATTGTGCATACCAATACATGGGGTCATCATAATGATTTTCAATAGATATCACGCTGCTGCCAGTTTCTGAGGTTACATTTAATAAGCCTGGATCAACTACCAATAGTGCATTTGAATCCTGAATCACCTGAACTGTCTGTGAATAATTGGTTGCATGCCATGCATAGACAATGATCGAGCCAGATCTTTGATATCCAGGATTATTAAAACATTTGACAGTAAATGAAGCATCTGTAATACCGGTAGTGCCTGAAACTATTCGGAGCCAATCTGAATCTTCTTCTTTAACCACTGCTGTATATTGCATGGGGCCGGAATTTGTGTTTTTCACCTGAAAGCTTGTTTGATTAATCGCTGCTTCTACATAACGTATGGTGGGTGAAACACTCAACTGCGCCGGGCCATATTGTATGATTTCAATAGATTGTGGACTGTTAATGGTATGTTCTGCCTGAATTGTTAATGTTGCTTTTCGAGTGGCATAAAAGTTTTTCTCACACACAAGTGTCAATTGTTTATCATTGGTACCAGAGTGAGTGGCTTTTAGTGTAACCCAGGCCTGATCCAGTGTTGCTGTCCATGCCATTGTACCGGATGAAAGATTTGAAATATACACATCTTTTTCTCCGCCATAAGACGTTAGTTCAATATATGTGGGGCGGATGTCCAGGATAGCATTAGGATCTTGCGAAATATTAATATGTTGCGGGCTGTTTCCGGCATCTGATGAAGAAATGACAAGCTGAGTATCGCGTCGTTGGCCAAGATTTTTATCATAATGAATATAAAAGCTGGCATCGTTGACTCCAGTTACTGTTGTCTGACTGTCAAAGTGGAGCCAGTCTGGTGTTGGATAAGCAAAGTCTCCGACCCAGTTCATGATACCGGTGGATATGTTATCAACTTTGACTAAAACACTTCCTTTGGTCGCTGGAAGATTGATTTCGTCGGGATCAATGAATATAATCCCATTGTCATCTTGCTTTATGTCAATATATTGAGGACTGTTATATGCATTGTCGGCCAAAATTTTGACTGTAGCAGTTCGGGAACGTCCAGTGTTGGCATCAAAGGATATATTTAATGTGCCATTATTTTTTCCCATAAATCCATTGGTAATGGTATTGGTAATTGTCAGCCATCTGTAATTGGAATGGGTTAATTCTGCATGCCATAGCATTGTGCCAGTAGAAATGTTTTTAATCTGTGCATTAAAAAAACCATCAGTGGCAGGAATTTCTTGATATAGGGGTGATACTTGTAAGATGGCATGATGATCTTGTTCAATGGTTAGATATTGGGGGCTGTTTTCAGCATTCTGGGCCTCAATTTTGATGATTGTGTTTCGGGTATATCCAGTATTTTCTGCATATTTAATTACAAGTGTGCCATCATTTAATCCAGACTGACCCGATTCAATGGTCAGCCAGGAATCGGATTGATTTTCTTTTTGGGCTGTCCATAACATATCTCCTGAAGATAGATTCAACACAGAAATATTGACAGTGCCTTCAGTTGCAGGAACAGTTTTATATAAAGGGGTAACAGACAGAATGCCAGATGATTGCTGTTCAATATGAACAGTGTAAGGGCTATTCAGAGCCTGATCAGAAGTAATGATAACCTCACCTGTTCGATTCAAGCCCGGATTTTTGTCACATTGAATAACAACAGTTGCGGAATCTATACCTGTGTGACCACTGACAATAGACATCCACGACGAATTTTCAGTGGTCTGCCAGATCATCTGGTTGTTGCCTGTATTATAAACCTCAAGAGTCAGCGCACCGCCCCGAGCAAGGACTTCGGGATTATTGGGAGCAACATAAATATAAGGATCAGAAAATCCATCATAGATATAGGCAGCACCGGAAAAATCACCATTGGCATCATGACGATAGGCGCCGGATAAAATGTACTCATCATGATTATCAACAGCATATCCAAAATAGCTTTCAATCTTAGGGTCAGAAGCGCCCAGTTTTGTATCAAAAATCCATGATGTTTTTTTCCGCTTGAAAACAAAAGCTGCGCCGGCATTATCGCCTTTTTCATCATCACCAGATGATCCCACAACAGCATAGGGGCCATCAATAGAAACCGACCTGCCAAATTGATCATTGGACGCACCATGTTCACCAGATGTTAAGCAGATTGTTTCTGACCAAAAAGTCCCAGAATTGTCAAAAATATAGGCCGCCCCATAAGCAATCAAATTTTTTTCATGATTGAATGCGCCGACAATAACTGCATTATCTGAAATATCAACTGCGCACCCAAACTGTGCATTCTGACTTGCATCACTGGCAGTAAGTTTTTGTTTGTAGCCATAATGTGTACCATTATCTGAATAGATATAAGCAGCGCCGGCATTTTCACCTTTGTCATCTGCCTGCCATGCGCCAATGATTGCATGATTATTTGAAATCGCAACAGAATAGCCAAACTGGTCATTACGCTGTCCATCTGAAGGCAATAATTTACTGCCATATTGAGACCACCCTAGGGAAGTGTGATGATATACATATGCGGCACCTGCATCCATTGCCTGATCATCACAACCATAAGCGCCGACAATGAGTGTATCATCATCAGACAACGCAATGGCGTAACCAAAGCGATCTTCAGGCATTGCATCACTTGCCATAAGTTTTGTATCTTTTATCCATGTATTTGATGATGTGCCAAAGTGCCAGACTTTTTTAAATATATACACTGCGCCGGCAGAAATGCCTTTTTCATCATCACCATAGGCACCAATGACAACATAATTATCAGATACCGCCACAGCCGCACCAAAATAATCACCAAACAACAGGTCATAATGATCAATAAAGAGTTCATTGCCTGAGGTGAACATGTCCTGATATGTCCATTCATTGCCCGACCATTTATAAAGATAAACCGCACCACTTGATGTTCCATAGTAGTCATAAGCAGCGCCAATGACAGCAATATTTGATGTCATTGCGACAGATTTACCAAAATTGTCATATGCTTCTATATCAGGTGCGAACAGTCTTGTTTCAATAGCATATGCATAGGAAACAGACATTACCACTAAAATAAATGCAAATTTACTAAAGTATTTCATATACTTCCTCCAGGATTTGATTTCTCCTTCCCACACAAAAGTGTTGGAATGAGAAGGAAGCATTTAATATACTTCCTCCAGGATTTGGGTTTATAATGTCTCAGAAAAAAAGAATCGTTTAGAGACTGTGTTAATGAAGCATGGTGCTGAGGATTCATTTTCATTATTGGAAGGGCCATTGGTTTTATTGGTATTGCCTGTATTTCCATTGCTTTCCTGTTCGTCATCTGGCTGATTGTCGTTTACAGGCTCACTATTCGTTTGATCTTCGTCAGGCTGTTCATCCTCTTCAGGTCCATTGTCTTGGGCGTTATTGTCATTATTGTCATTATTGTCATTATTGTCATTCACTGCCTGATCGTCAGGGATTTTATCATCCATATAACCAATTAATACTGTAGAATTAAAGTCTAAATCAATATAGTCAGTTTCACTTCTGATAAGGCGATCGTATTCATCATAAAAGTGCCTAACAATATAATCAATGCCATCTTCATCATAATCAACACGTTCTTCTTTGAGTTGACCATTTACATAGATATAGTCAGTCACTGTGGTCTCTTGCATATCATAACCAATATTCAGGTATCTGGTAGTCTCAATTTTTCTATTGAGCTGATATGCATAGGTAGTAACCAATTCATATCCCATAATTTTAACAGTCATCTCTGTTTCGCGGCCTTTTTCATCATAGTGGATAACAGTATTGTCAAAAATGCCATCCATATCAGAATCCATTTCATATTTAATGATATTTTTATTACTGTCAAGATAAGCAATGGCTTTTGAGTCAATAGTATTATCATTACCCATGTCAACTGAGGTAATTATATGGTCGTTGATATATTCACTGTATGAAACACTGGTAATATTCCCATTTTCTGTCAGTGTTGACTCAACTACTTGAAGTGAGTCATTATAGGTATTATGCAAAATTGTGGTTAAATCTCCATAGATTGTTTTGATCCATGAAGCGAGGTAGAATCGAGGATTGGATGGATCTGATCTGGCAATATTTGTGAATATTAATAGAAAGGTGAATGTAAAAAAAATAGATCGTTTCATACCACACCATAAATATGTTAAAAAATACTGATACTTTTTAGCAATATTTATGCCATCACCCTTACCCAAATAGCTGATCTGAAAACAGGTTGCCATAGGTCTTTTTTTAGTTCGATTCATGGAGACTTCGTTCCATTTCCACCATCAGTTTTTGATATTGATTTAAATACGTTTCATTCACCTGGATATCTGCCTTGAGTTGTTTGATATGAGCCAAAATGATGGTATGTTTTTTTTCGAGTTTTCGAAAAATCTGGCGGCGCTTACCAGCAGTTATTTGTTGAAGGGATTCCTGGCTGAATTTTTCTAAAACGTCATTGTTTAATAGACTTTTTGGATCATCAATTGTACTCAGGATTTTTTTGGACAGGTTTTCACCAGCTTTTTCAGACTTTTTCTGCAAACGTGGCGGCGTTAGCTGCTTTGGAGAGGTTTTCTTTTGAATTATTTTTTTGGGCTTAAGAGGAATGGTGGCGTTTGATGACGCTTTCACCTGGCTGATACGCTCTCTGAGCTGCGAAACTGTCAGGTTGTTGTTGGCAGTTTCTTGAATCAATTGTTTTTTTAGGGGTTGATTGCTAATGGGCAGCAATTCTATCTTATGACTGAGCAATAGTTTTTTATACAAGTGATAATGTTTAAAATCAGCACAGTCCACTGCCAGCTTGACTGCATTATAGAGCCAGGATTTTGATGGGGCATTATTTTTCTGATTTTGAAGGTACAAAATAAGCTGATGTAATGATTTTTCCTTTGTTGCCTGTTTGTTGCGGGCACGTTCAATGTCATTGTTAAAAAATAGTTTAACAATATAATTGCCAGCTTCAATCATAGCATGTTCATAGTGACGAGATACAATTTCAGTGAGCTTCAAACCCGCTTCCTCCACAAGATGCATATCCGGTTCAATCTCCTGTTCAGTAGAAGGTTCAATGTGCTTATTGTTCATATCAATGGGTGTTAAATCACCATTGGCCTGGCTGGAATAGGATACTGTGCGTGATAAAAAACCCGATAGACATACAATTTGTTCTAACGACAATGATTGAAAATTCAATTTTATTTGAATGAGTCGCAAGGGACCATTTTCCACTTGATTGCAAAACAGATAAGAAAAAAGAGTACGATCATAAGCTGGCGTGACCTTTTCTATCAGATTTGTGTTGAATAGATTGGATGCAGAGGATTCTTTTAGTGCCTGAATCCATTTTGATGATGGCATATCATGAAGGTCATCACTTGTGGCAACAGTGATTTCAATGGATTTTTCATCACAGTCATTATGGTTTAATAAAAAAACAATATAGGGAGGCTGTCCGGATTTGAGACGAATCATGGAAATTGCAGCAGCCAGTTTTTTAACAAAGATCTGGGCAGAAGGATCCTCAGGATCATTTAAGTCGGCAATTTCACCATAACCTGGTTCAGGAAGTGGACGTCGGCATTTTTTGTTATTAACCAGACAAGAAGCTGCCATCATTTCTGCGGCCAAAATGCCAATATAATCAGAATAAATGGCATCACCAAAATAACCATGGGGAGCCACCCATAATACCGGACAGTTGGCATTCATTCGCCGATAGATCTGCCCTTCTGGAAAAGGCAAATGATTCATAAGATTTTGATCGTTTTTTCCAAGACTATTGTGGAGTGACTGTCGAATATCTTGTATTTGCTGGTCAAAATGATCTTTACTTTTGGGAATGTTTATTGTCATTTTTTCTACCCATTAAAAAACGAATTCATGATCTACCCGCACAATCACATGGACTGTTTTACTCTCAAAGCAGACCTGAGCTGCCAGCGGGTGATCAATTCTATCTACAAACTGGATCCGGGGAATGCCACTCAATGTATTGTTCAGCGTATATTTCAGGCAGGCATTATGCCATCCACCGGTAAATACTATTTGTTCCAATCTTGTAAACGCCATCAGTGCCATCTGCAAACGACGTACCTGGGAATCAATGGCGTCATCTTTGAAAACCGGTATCACATGGAAATTGTTGTGCTTTTGAAAGTCATTCAGGTAGGGTGGCGGGTCTAATGTTTCCAATGCCAGGTTGAGCAGATAGACGCGTACATGTTTTTTGAGAAGTGTTCGGATCCGGTTTTTTAAGCTGATCATGTAGCTATCTGCATTCTGGCCTGTTATCGGACTAACACCTATGGCATATTCGTCTGGATGGACAATTACATAAGCTGTATGCCGGTTCAGATATCTGTTGATTGATTTTTTTTTCATTTAAAATGCTTTTCGGTAGTAGAATTTGCCCATATTGGCAAGGTCAAATTGTTTCATGATTTTCTGAATGGTGACAGAATAGTCCAGACACAAAAAACCCCCAGGATTCAATGATCTGTAAAATTGGTGCAGAATCTTTTCCTGGGTAATTTCATCAAAGTAAAAAAGCACATTTTTACAAAACAGGGCATCAAATCCAACATAGCGATTGAAAGATAAAATTTCGAGTAAGTTCAGTTGATAAAATACCACCATTTTTCTAAGCTCCGCTCCTACCAGATAACCGGCTTGATTTTTGATGAAATACTGGGGCAGATACTCGGGCGGCACTGCTCGTCGGGCCTGTTCTGAATACTGTCCGATACGGCACAAATCTATGGCCTGGGGATCAATATCGGTTCCCAGAACCTGACAATTCAAGCGTTTATTGCCAATCATGGTGTCTAAAATAATGGCCAGCGTATATGCCTCTTCTCCAGTGGAACAGCCTGCAGACCAAATTCGGATTGTGGCATTTCCTGTTTTTTGTTTTAAGGATTCAATCTCTGGCAGGCATACTTCAGCAAAATAGGCCAATTGATCAAAATCTCTAAAAAAAAATGTTTCATGGTTAATAAAAAATCGCAGTAGACTATCAAATTCTGAAGAATCCGACTGATTTCGTAACAGTTTAATGTAGTCCAGGGCATCAATGCCCTGCTTACGAATTTGAACATTAATCCAACGACTCATGGGCAGTAGCAGATTCCTGGTAATAACAATTCCGGTTCTGTCGTGAATAATGGCACAAATTTCTGCGAGTTCGTCTGTTCGTTCTTCACTTGCATGTATCATTGGGTTCCTCCAATGTCCGGTAGATCATCTTTGTTACTTTGATATATGTAAGTAAGGAATTCTCTGAAAATAACTTCCCCATTATTGATAAGTAAGCGATCATAAATTTTCGGGTAGATCGTAGTAATCGAGATCCAACCAATTTCCGAAACCAATGTAGGGGCGAACCTTATGTTCGCCCTCCGAACAAAAACCGGTATCAAACCTATGTTCGAAAATGAATTAGAAACGTTTGCCTCGGACATAGGTTCGCAAGCGATTTTTGTTCGGCGGGCGAACACAAGGTTCGCCCCTACATAGGTTCGCAAACGATTGTTGTTCGGCGGGCGAACACAAGGTTCGCCCCTACATTGGTTTTGCTCATAAGTTTGATACTGTTTTTTGGTCGAGGCGAAAATAAGATTCGACCAACCAGACGAATAACAATATATATACTACGATCTACCCGAAAACTTATGATCGCTTACTTATAAATTTAAACATATGTCAAGTTTACAATAAAGCAAATCAAAAAATCAAAAGCAAGCAAGAAGTGTATGGTAGGCGATCTAAACTGCTGTTGCGCCCGCAATCAATCCCCCTAAATAGGCTTGCCCCAAAGAAATGCCACCATCATTACAGGGGATGCTTTTGGGAAATGACAGCCTGAAGTTGCTTTTGTGGAATTTATTTCTCATACCTGAAACCAATCGTTTGTTTTGAAAAACTCCCCCACTGAGAACAATATCGTTAATCTGCCATTCCTTTTCCAGTAAATAACTCAGATCATAAAATATATCAACCAGAGTATTGTGAAATTTTGAACTGATGATCGAAATATCTAAATCCGCTAAAATATCAGATACAATCTGCCGAATCATGGGACGAACATCAATAATCATTAAGTCTGATTTACAAAAAGTATAATCATAAACCTGTGTGCATTCAGACGCAAGGGTTTCCAATACAATGGCTGCCTGGCCTTCAAATGTAACCGGCTTTGTAAATCCCAGCATCCAGGAAATAGCATCAAACAAACGTCCCATGCTGGATGTCAGTGGGGAGTGAATCTTATTTTGAATGATCTGGTTGACTACATTTGCAGAAGTATTATCAATAGACCCCCTGTTTAATTGATTAAAAACCTGCACACCATCATCACCAAAACTGGCTCTCAGCCAGGAAAGGGCCATTTTCCAGGGAAATTTAATGGAGGATTCCCCAGCTGGCATGGGCACTTGAAACAAATGGGCAATGCGTTTTGCAGTATGATTCTCACACAACAAGACCTCGCCCCCCCAGACAGTCTGATCGGAACCATAACCAGTGCCATCCAGAACAATGCCTATAAGCGGACCTTTCAGCCCTTGCTCTGCCATGCAGGCAGCAACATGGGCATGATGATGTCCCACAGGTATCACTGGCAATCCCAGTTCATTGGCAATTAAAGTGCTTTCATAGGATGGATGCATATCACAGGCAACATGTTCTGGATCTATGCCAGTCAGTCTTTTCCAAAAATGAATGGCGCGTTTCATCCTCAAAATGGTATCCACATTGGATAAATCTCCCAGGTGTTGACTGACATAGGCATGTTTGCCATGAGCAAGACAGATGGTATTCTTTTGATGACCGCCCACAGCCAAAATTTTGGGCAGTGATACATGAAGATGAATTGGTTCAGGCACATATCCCCTTGCACGTCGGTTCAAATGAACCTGATTATCAATGATGCGCACAATTGAATCATCACAGGCATTAACAATGGGACGATCATGAATAAGAAAATAATCAGCAAAATGAAGCTGTTTCATGGCTGTGTCATTGTCAAACACAATGGGATGATCACTGGTATTGCCACTGGTCATGATCAGGCCTTGAAACGAAGTCATCAATAAATGATGTAAAGGCGTATAGGGTAACATTACGCCAAAGGTTTCGCCTGATGCGATATGGCTGGATAATCTATGGTGCTGCTTTTTTTCGAGAATGACAATGGGACATTGGGGGGATTGCAATTGTTCAATTTCTAGACTGTTGACAACTGCAAACCCCTTGATAGCATCAATATTGGCTGCCATTATTGCAAGAGGCTTGTCAGGTCGTTTTTTTTCTTTTCTGAGGCGACACACGGCATCATCATTAGTGGCATCAACGCATAAATGAAAACCGCCCAGACCTTTAATTGCCAAAATTTTTCCCCCATGCAGCAACGCAACTGCTTTCTGAATGGGATTCTCTCTGATAACTGTCTGATCTCGGGCAATCAATTGCACCTGTGGACCACATGCGGCACAGGAAATTGCCTGGGCATGAAACCTTCTATTGAAAGGATTGATATACTCTTTCTGACATACATGACATAATGAAAATTGTGACATGCTGGTCTGATGTCGATCAAAGGGGATATCTCGGACAATCGTAAATCGTGGGCCGCAATGGGTACAATTAATGAATGGATAATGAAAGCGGCGATCAGATGGATCTTTCATTTCAATCAGGCAATTCTGGCAGGTAGCAATATCTGGCGGAATTGCTGGAGAGGTATTGCGTGATAATTGACTGTCAATAATTTGAAATGTATTGGTTTTCAAGGGTAAAATTGTATTAATTTTTATATCATGAATGCGTGCGTGAACTGGGGGATGATCAATGATATATTGAACAAATGTATCTACCGCCTGTGTTTTACCCTGAACAGCGATGGTCACACCATCAAGGGTGTTGGAAACAAAACCGGATATTTCATATTTGATTGCTGCTTGATATATGAATGGCCGAAAACCAATGCCTTGAACAATCCCTGTTATGCATATCTTTTTGGATACTATTTGGGTATCCTCTGGTTTAGTGTCACGCATGGGCATAACTGAATCGTCTTGTAGCGATCTGAATCCAAAAAACAAAAAACACTGCGCCAACAAAAATGTAAAAGGATTGCCCGATATACATATGTAAAATATCAAATAATTCCGGTTTGTATCGAAGGGAGTAGTATAATGCCACAATGCGAACAAGGTTGGATAGATACAATAGCAATGTTCCAAAAACAATGCCCATAATTTTGATCCCAGGCGTCATTTCAAACGCTAACAGGGCTGCAACCACTAAAATGATTCCTTCAGTGCCTTCACACCCTTCTTCGATGATCATTCGAAAGCCGATACCTTGTATTTCATTTTTGTGAACAGTGGTCTTTTCGCCAGGATGTATCCAGTTTATCAGATATGAACTTACACCGGCATTTAACCGATGAATCACTATGGGAGCCATATAACTCTTGCTCAAGTAATACACCCCCTGGCCACATATAAAAAACACAATAAAAAAAATGACAAATTGCATTTCTCTGCGATTGGTCTGATAGAAACGTTTGATGTATCCTATTAAATTCATGCAAAACCCTTGATATAACTAATGTAACTAATGTTCACGAATAAGTTCAGGTTTTATAATCTATCAATTTGGAGATTGCAATAAAAAAATATGGGTATCCTTCATATTTGTTGAAAAGTAGTTAACACTTTTTCCAGAATTGTGATTGTGTTTCCCCTTGTAGAGACGCACGGCAGTGCGTCTCCGAGCGAAGAAAGGTCTATCAATTTTTTGAAATTAAGAACCAAAAAATGTTTGCCCTTGCTCTGCTCGGAGACGCACTGCCGTGCGTCTCTACATAAGACAAATCGTACAAAAAAAATGTTAACTGGAATATGAAGGATGCCAAAATATGGCATTCAACAAATATGAAGGATCCCATTTCCCGCACCCCTTATTGCAGAACCAGGCTTCTTATGGGCGTATGTACAGTTTAGGGGAAGTGAATTTTATACAAGAAATGCTCGATTTCGGCAACCCCAAGAACAGCGTAAAGCCCATAGCCGTCAGGTTAAGCCAAACTCGCTCCGATGCTCGTTCCCAGGCTCTGCCTGGGAACGTTTTCCGAGGTGGCTCTGCCACCTACGAACTGAACAGGCGGCAGAGCCGCCAAGAACACGTTCCCAGGCAGAGCCTGGGAACGAGAATCAGAGAGAGTTTGCCTTAGCCTGACGGCTATGGGCTAAAGCCGGCTAAAGCCCAACGCTGAATTGAGAAAGGCCCCTAAAGCGCCTTCTAACCCGGTAAATCAGTTTTATTGGTTGAATATCAAAAGATACAAATAAATTTACATATGTGCGCATAAATATCTTGACAAGCGTATAAACGTGTATTAATGTTATTGTCAGCACGGATAAAAAAACAATCATTAATATAGGAGATATTATCATGAGTACAGCAATATCAATGAATTTAGGATATAGCACGAAATTTGATTCAAAGATTAATTTGGGCATATCATATATTAAAGATGCCCTGATTACAGGTATGGACAAAGGGCTTTCGTTGCTATCTAAACCCCAAAACAACGCTATTGCAAAACTGCATAGCCAACAAAACACATTAGAAACATCTCATTGTCAGGCATCAGATTTTTGGATAGAGAATGCAAGAGATTTTACATCTACAAAATACCTGTTTAATACAATTATCCAGGGAAGTAAGAATACGCGACAAAACTCTGTACATTCACAAGTATCACATATATTTAAATACCCAACTATTTCTCTCATGCATCTGTCAAAATTGGATCATTTAAGACAAAGCAGTTCTCAAAAAATTTTAGAACAGGAGTTCACTGATGACAAGATTCATAACCTTGAAAAATACATGAGAGGATTCTGGACACGTCAAGTATCACGGCCAACGATGTGGAAATTAAACACCACTAAGAATTCTTTTGAACCATCACTCATAAAAGATCAAATCAAATATCCACTTGAAATATTTAATAATAAAAAGGAGTTCTTAAGAATTGTTGATATAAAACAAAGAAATAAATATGGTATTAACATTTTTGACAAAAAATTGACATCTGAGCTGGGCTCATTTTGCCTTTCTTCTGGCATTCATACACTAGAAGACTCTGTTAATCAAAACCAACACGATGCAAAAATATTACTGGCACAAGCAGCGGCAATCAGTATTTCTCAACTTTTTAATGGGACCCGGAATCATACAATATTGTATCATATAAAAAATGATTTCACATTTTTGTGGTGGGATCCACTTGAAAACCCTGCCATATACTCTGTGAAATATGAAGATATAATGGATAACACAACATATCGTGTTGATTATAAGAACATTTTAAATATGGTATCTGGAAAAAAGGTTGCGTTTCCATATACAAAGAATGAATTAGACATCCGAGTGATAGACTGTTTGAAAAGAATGGGTAAAGAAGGTGGATACATTATAGGAAAAGACCTTGTAAAAAAGAACTTTGACAAAAGTATCCGAAATTTGATTAATAACAGCCTTTTAAAACAAATTAATCGATTGGATGAAATATTTTCATATACATTAGTTTTAAAAGAAAAAATGGTATGCCCAAAAAATGACCCGGGCTTTTGTACCTTTGGAAATTTTTCGAGATTACATACCCGACTTGAACATATATATGAAAATACAACATTAAATCATACAGGGCATATCAATATTCATCAACGTTTTGCACACCAATGGATTGATGGCTCACCAGCACTCTTGCTTCATTCTCAACTGGTAGATTCATTTGTTAAAGATAGTGATTATCATAAAACACATGTATGGGTAGCTAAACATGCTCAACCTGATGATGACACATCATTTTGTGTAAAAATAACTCAAGATAAAAAAATAAATCAGTGGGAACAAAAAATTGGCAACATAAGAAAAAATCTGATCAACAAAGGCTTGGCTGAAAAGGATATTAAAGGTATCAATCTTGATATTATCATAATGAATGCATTAATGAGAGAATTGGATCTTGATATTGGCCACTTTCTTGAGTCATATGATTTAGCTCCAGATCAAAAAGACTCAGAAAAAGGCATCACACCTGTAATAATCCCAACCCCACGTTTTAATATCAAAAATAAAAACAAAGATATAGAGATTGCAAGCTTTTCTAAAACTGTCATTAATAATTTTTCGTATATTTCAGAAGGCAGACGCCATGCAAAAATGGGAATGGGTCATGTTAGCGCATTTTCGGTATTAACCCAGCGGTATAAAAAAATACTCCAAAACATTGGTATGCTTGTCGCCAGAGATGTAACCAAAATGCTTGTTCAGCCGAAATTTATGTATTCCAGACTATCCACAGCAAAGGCAAACAAATCAGCCTTTTATACAGCAGTTTCAGATGTATATAAGGAAGCTGTTGTAATTGGTGCAATATATCAAAATAAAAGAACCCATGATGATGAAGATACATTATACCTGACCTTTGATCTTGGGCCTGATGTCAAATCTGACTTAAAACATATGGTTCAGAGCATGGCGAAAGAGGGTTACAAAATTAAAAAATTAATCAGTGATGAATTAGATATGCTTCAAGAGATATCTGACAATTCCTTATTAGGAATGCGCAAAAAATAACATCCTCATTTGAAAATCTATTTACACGAAAGAAGAATTATGTTAAATTGTATTCTTTTTTATATTCCAGGGACAACCACTGAGTCAAGGGAACGATCCTATGTCCAACCCATACATTTGTTTCCAAACATAGGTTTGATCCCGATTATTGATTATTGTTTGGGGGCGAACAGAAAGTTCGCTCCCACACTGGTTTGCTCATATGTCTGGATTCGGTTTACCGGCAATTTGGGTTACACTCTTCCGACTTTTTACCCAAACAAAGAAAACACCAGTTATGCAAAAACAAATCCAAATAACCATTTACTTTATTTTCTGCCTGTCACTACCACAAGTATCCCAGGGCATGACCATTCAAGAAGAAATCAAACTGGGAAAAGTGTTTGCCCAACAAGTACGTTCTCACTTTGCAATGATAGAGGATCAGGACATTCTGGCCTATGTCGCTTATGTGGGTAATCGTTTGTTGGAAGCTGTTCCTGCAAAGCATTTTGATTTTCACTTTTATGTCATTAGGGAACAAAGCTATAATGCCTTTGCCGGACCTGGTGGACATATTTTTGTTCATTCAGGTTTGATTGAAGCCATGACATCAGAATTAGAGCTTGCAGGCATTATGGCCCATGAAATTGCACACGTCATTTGTCGTCATATTTCCGAACGAATTGCAGCATCAAAGCCAGTGAGCCTGGCGGCATTGGCCGCAACCATTGCAGGTGTTTTGGTTGGTGGGGACGTCGGTGCAGCTATGGTTGTGGGATCTGCTGCTGCGCAACAAAGCATGTTCCTGGCCTATACCCGAGAAAATGAACGTGAGGCGGATCAAAACAGCCTTCGTTACCTGAGAGACGCCCAATACAATGGATTGGGATTGTTGACCATTCTAAAAAAAATTCGCAAATACAACTGGGTTGATGTCAGTGCCATTCCCACATACATGATGTCACATCCAGCTATTAATGAGCGTCTTGCATATCTGGATTCTGCCCTTGATGCCACCCCTTCATTTGCCAGACCGGCAAAAAATATTCAGGCCGATGCATTCAAGAAAATCAAAATGCGCATACAGGCATTGTATAGCAGCATACAACCCACACAAGTCATTGCCCAACAGGCCAAAAAAAGTCCTGATGATTTCTTGAGCCATTATGGTTATGGTCTTCGGTTAGCAGTTTCAGGCAATCGAAAACAGGCCTTAACAGAATTCAAACATGCCTTGAAACTGCGGCCATTTGATGCAGACATATTAAGGGATACCGGCATTGCCCATTTCTACGTTGGTGATTATCCTCAGGCAATGAAATATTTACAAAGTGCCAATAATGTTGTGTCCAATGATTTGGAATGTCAGTTCTTTTTGGGCCAGGTTCATGAAAAGCTCGGTAATACTGATTTTGCAGCAGATTTATGGGAGCGATTATTGATTATCAATCCAGAATTGAGCAAACTACATTATCATTTGGGTAATTTATATGGTAAGGCTGGGAAAACTGGCGAAGCCCATTATCATTTGGGGGTGTTTTATCAGGCAAAAAACAATATGAAACTGGCGCGATTTCATATTGCAAAAGCAATGGAAGCTTTAGATGAATCAACTCCGCGCTATCAAGAAATGAAAAACCTTTTAAAAAAGACTTATCATAAAAAGGATACAATTCAATGAAATCCAATCAACCAATTATGTTAATTATTTTAGATGGTTGGGGGCATCGCATACAATCAGTTTGTAATGCTGTTGCACAGGCAGACACGCCATTTCTGGATCACTTATTTGAAACCTATCCCCATACATTGTTAACATGTTCAGGAAAGGCAGTTGGACTCCCTGAAGGTGTTATGGGGAATTCAGAAGTCGGCCATTTAAACATTGGTGCGGGTCGTGTTGTATTGCAAGATATGTTGCGTATTGATTCAGCCATTGAATCCAATACCTTTAAAGATAACCCTGCTTTTATTGATTTGATTGCAAAAATCAAGGCCTCACAAGGTTGTCTCCATCTCATGGGGTTATTGTCTGATGGTGCTGTTCACAGCCATATCAATCATTTGTTTGCATTGATTCAGATGGCCAAACAACACGATGTACCAGTTAACATTCATGCGATTATGGATGGGAGAGATACACCGCCAGATAGTGGTGAAAGATATCTTAACCAACTCAATGAATTTCTAACAAAGACAGGTTGGGGAAAAATTGCATCCATCTGTGGCCGGTTTTATGCAATGGATCGGGATAAACGATGGGAACGTATTGCACGTGCATATGCGTTGTATACATCAGGTGAGGGGATTCAATCATCCGATGTCATGGCGGCCATAAAAGAATCCTATGATCGAGGGGAGACAGATGAATTTGTTCAGCCTATCAGCATTGGTTCTTTGGATGATAACAATGATAACATTTTGCGTGATAATGATGGTGTCATTTTTTTCAATTTTCGTGCAGATCGTGCCAGAGAAATAACATCCGCCATAACACAAAAGCAATTTGATTATTGTAAAAGAGACCGGGTTCCCCATCTTGCGGGTTATGTATGCATGACCCAATATGATATCAACTTGAAACTTCCCATCGCTTTTCCACCGCTAAAACTTCAAAATATATTTGGAGAAGTGATCTCAAGGGCAGGCTATCGACAATTGCGCATTGCTGAAACAGAAAAATACGCCCATGTCACCTATTTTTTCAATGGCGGAGAAGAAATCGCCTTTGAAAATGAAGACCGAACATTGATTCCATCACCCCGAGAAATTGAAACCTATGATCAAAAACCAGAAATGAGTGCTTATAAGGTAACACAGGCTGTGCTTGAAGCACTTTCATCCAGGATGTATGATGTTATTGTACTGAACTATGCAAACCTTGATATGGTTGGGCATACAGGAAAGATGGATGCCGCATTAAAAGCAGTAAAAACTGTTGATACCTGTGTCAATAAGGTTATTCAACAATTATTGGCAATGGATGGCATTGCTCTGATTACAGCCGATCATGGAAATGCGGAGAAAATGTGTGATAAAAATGGGAAACCCCACACTGCCCATACAACCCAACCCGTGCCACTGATTCTAATTAAAAGAAATGCTGATATCAGGCTTCGCTCGGATGGTATTATTGGTGATATTGCGCCAACTTTACTAGAATTGATGGCCATTGAAAAACCAAAAGAGATGAGCGGGCACTCTTTACTCACGTAGATTTGTTTTAAACTATCGGTCGAAAGGAGGAGATAAAATGGCATTAGCAAATACCATAAAAGATAATGTAGGAATGGCCTTAAGTTCCTATGATGTTAGAAAAACAGTTGCAATTATCTTTTTCGCATTATTTTTGACATCCAACGTTATGGCCAACAACAAAAACAAAGTTGCACTGGTTATGAAAGCCCTGTCAAATCCATTTTTTATTAAAATGGAAGAAGGTGCCAAGCAGTATGCTGAAAAAAACGATATCCCTTTTGAAATATTTGGCGTTGAAAGAGAAACTGAAGTCAAACGCCAGATCGGTATTGTAGAAAATCTGATCTCAAGAAAGTATGCTGCCATAGTTATTGCACCCACAGATTCAATAAAACTAATTCCTGTATGCAAAAAAGCCATGGATCAGGGAATTGTGGTCATTAATATTGACAATCCGCTCCATGAACCGACGTTGAAAAAATTGAATATTGAAATTCCTTTTGTGGGCTCAGATAATTATCAGGGGGCCAGCCTTGTGGGAGAATATCTCAAAAGAAAACTGGGGAGTAAGGGAAATGTACTTGTTATTGAGGGCATTCGCGGGGTCGAGAATGCAGAATTAAGAAAAAAAGGGTTTATAGATACGATCACAAAAAATAGTGATATCAAAATTGTTGCCAGTGAAAGTGCCAACTGGCATACTGATGAAGCCCTTTCCCTGGTTACACGCCTGATCCAAAAACATTCTCGTATCAAGGCCATTTTTTGCGCAAATGATAGCATGGCCATTGGTGCTATCCAATCGTTGGAGATGTTCGGGCTCACCGGACAGGTATTGATTGGCGCTTATGATAACATTGAGGAAGCGCGCTCTGAAATGCGAAACAAGCGGATGCACGCAACAGTTGAACAACATCCAGAGCTAATGGGTGAGTATGGTGTCATGTTGGCAGCAAACGCCCTGAATAACAAAAAAATCCCGCAAATGACCCAAATTCCTCTCAACCTTATTACATATGACTGCTTTGATAAAACTGTCTCCCTGTCACTGGCTGATGGCACCCCCTTTTTCAAAACTTTACTTGATGGCGCGTCTCATGCTGCCGGTTTATTTGGTCTACAATTACAAACTGCAATTGCGAATAATGATGATGCCAGGCAACTGGTTGATATTCAATCTTTTATTGAACAAAAGTCTCATATGATCATTATCAATCCAACCCATGCAGAGTCTCTTTCACCGGCTATTGAACTGGCCCATGCTGAAGGTATCCCTGTGATGACTGTCGATAGAAAATCAGCATTGCCAGAAAAAGTCGTATCCCATATAGAATCCAATAATGTGGATGGTGGCCGCATGGCAGCAGAATATATTGCAAAACAATTGAACAACAAAGGCAACATACTTGAATTTGAAGGCGCACCCGGGACATCTGCTGCCCATGATCGGGGTAAAGGATTTAATGATGCTATCAAACAATTCAAAGGGTTAAGAGTTGTTTCCAGAGAAGTGGCTTATTTCAATCGAAATAAAGCGCGTGACGCAATGACTCTGGCCCTGAAAAAAGGGATTGCCATTGATGCGATCTTTGCCCACAATGATGAAATGATTATTGGCGCTATTGCGGCCATACAGGCAGCAAAACAACCATTGCCTTTGGTAACTGTCGGCTTTGATGCTATCCCTGAAGCAATTGATTATATTAACAATAATATGTTATCTGCAAGTATTGCTCAAAATCCCTATAAAATGGGATTCCTGTCAATTAAAAATACAGCCAGATATCTACGAGGCTATGATATAGAACCATTGGTGCTGGTAGATTTACTGGTTATTGATAAATAAATGTTCTGGTATTATTCAGGCATTCACTAAACACGCCAAAGGGTGGGTTAAACAGGTATCTCCATGATAGTCAGTACAAAACAACGATTCTATCTCATTGTCGGTCTTCTAATTCTGATATTCTGTGTTGGTTATGCGGAACTCGCTGTTTTTATCAGAGAATTAACAATTGGCACAGAAAAAGTACAAAAGGCCGCCCATATTGAAAAAGACATTCAAAATATCAAGCAGAATTTTTGGAAATTACGATTCTGGGAACGTGCTGTCCAGACAAAAAGCCATGCTGAAGCTGAACAACAATTTGGTGAGACCATCTCAAATATGCTTCAACAACTGAAAAATTTTAACCCACAGCCATTTGACAAAGAATTTTTTGGCAAAACAGAGCCTGTCAAAGATATTCTGACCCGATATGAAACAGCATTTAACCGCTTGATTCAACAGAAAAACGATCAACGCCTCAACCAGACGCAGATTGAATCCAGCTTTCAAGTTCTCAGTTCAACAATCCTGAAAAGTACAGAATTGCCACTCCTAAAACCCCTTTTTAATCTGGATCGTTTTTTAGATCGGTACATTCAAAACAAAACCAATGCCGAATATAAGGCCTTGCGCATGGTATTAACCTTCTTTACCAGGAAAGTAAACGCTTCAGATATTATGAATGACCGCATTAATGCCTATATCCAGAAATTGGATCAACTAACAGAAAAACATTTTCAGATTGAACAGGATATCCGAGTTATCAATCATCAGTTTGATGAGATCAGTCAACAATTGATGAATCGTTTTAACGATATTTCTTATACTGCTGAAAATATAGGTCGCCAAACCATTGAAATGGGCATCCACTTGCAAGATAGTATTTATCGGTGGATGATCATATCGATTACAGTATCTGCCCTTATTTTATTGTTTATTATCGATATTATGGCAAGAAAAGTTATCAAGCCCATTCGACAGCTCTGGGAAGTTGTCATGAAAGTTCAGTCTGGTGACGAGCAAGCCCGATTTCATGCCAGGTCACAAGATGAAATTGCCCACCTGGGGTTTGCATTAAACCATATGTTAGATACGATTAATAAACATCGCTATCGCCTGGAAGAAATTGTTGATGAACGCACAAAAGCCTTGACTGAAACCAATCAGAAAATGCGCCTGGAAATTGAACAAAGAAAGATGGCACAAGAAATGGCCAATCAAATGGCCTTTGAAGCAGAAGTTGCCAATCAGGCAAAAAGTGCTTTCCTGGCCAATATGAGTCATGAAATTCGAACCCCGATGAATGCTGTAATCAACATGACTGAACTGGTATTGGATACAACCCTTGAAGACAATCAACGTGAATACTTATCCATTATTAAAACATCTGGCATATCTTTATTGAGTATTATCAATGATATTCTGGACCTGTCGAAAATTGAATCTGGAAAACTCGAACTTGAAAATGCCCCTTTTGACATTCAGGATGTCTTACATTCCATTGCAGATATGTTTCGAGAAAAAACATCACAAAAAGGCCTGGAATTGATTATCCACATGGCGGCCAATGTTCCGGTTAATCTCATAGGAGATTCACTTCGCTTGAAACAAGTTATTGTGAACCTGACAAACAATGCCATTAAATTTACTGACAAAGGTGAAATATTCATTCAAATTATGGTTGTCCAACAGACAGTCAATGAAATCCGACTCGTATTTTCAATCAAAGATACAGGCATTGGCATTGCAAAAGAAAATGTAAAAAAACTCTTTGATCCATTTACCCAGGCAGATAATTCTACTACTCGAAAATATGGTGGAACCGGCCTTGGACTGACAATTTCCAAACAATTGGCAGAATTGATGGGCGGTAAAATTTGGGCAGAAAGTACTCCTGGAAAAGGCAGCACTTTTTCTTTCACTGCCAGTTTTGGCCGGGATGAAAGGCGAGAACCTGTTGCTGCAATACCAGATTTTCAAAACAAACGCATTTTAATTATTGATGACAATCCGCATGCCCTGATGGCCATTGATGAAATGATCCAATCCTTTGGTTGTATTACCGAACAGGCGACATCTGGTAGTGAAGCATTGGCCATCTTTCACAGCATGAATAATGCTGATCGTCCCATTCATATGATTCTTTTGGATACCCATATGCCAGAACATGATGCTCGAAAAATATTGGAAACAATCAAGCAAGCGCCGGAAATGAAATCGGTCCCTGTGGTCATGATGGGTGATATGCAGTCTCAGAAAAGTTATGATGATCTATCAAGTGACTATATTTTTAAACCCCTCATGTTACGTCGAGTGGCAAAAGTACTCAAAAATATGTTTTCACAGACCCCTGCCACAAAAGTACTATCATCTGAAAAAGAACCTAAGGATATAAAAAACTTTGAAAATGTTTCCATTTTACTGGCAGAAGATAATATTTTTAATCGCCAGGTTGCCCTTGAGATACTCAAAAAAGCAACTTTTACAAATGTGGATACAGCGAACAATGGCAAACAAGCCATTGAAGCCCTTCAGAAAAAAAATTATGACCTCATATTAATGGATGTTCAGATGCCTGAAATGGATGGCCTCAAAGCCACTCAGCGCATTCGGAAACATTCACAATGGCATGATATTCCAATCATTGCCATGACTGCCAATGCATTGAAAGGTGATCGCGAACAATGTTTTGCAGCGGGTATGAATGATTATGTGTCTAAACCCATTGATCGAAAACATTTGCTAGACACCTTAACAAAATGGTTGGAACGAGAAAGCAATATTGATTCCATAAGTTCACTCAAATAAGAATAATCTTGACAAAATTCTAAATTCTTTCCAGTTTCCAGTGGTCAGTTTTCGATGAAAACTGGTCACTGACTGCTGATAACTGGAAAAATGTCATGCTCAGGCACCTGTTTTTTTAACTGAAAATAATTATGAATGATCAATTCATGATCAAACACAATATTTTTTGGCAATGTATGTTCTTGAACAATTTTTAGATTTTTGGCGTCATCGGCAGCCTTAGGCGGGCCTGTTGCTGATGCAATAAAGACTGTTGTAATGGTATGTTGGCGAGGATCACGCTTGGGATCTGAATAGGTGTGAAACTGCCTGATTAATTGGACATCCAGGCTTGTTTCTTCACGGGCTTCTCGAATGGCAGCCATCTCAAGAGACTCACCATAGTCAACAAATCCACCTGGTAAAGCCCATCCATAAGGTGGATTAAGTCGTTCGATCATGACTATGCCTGATTGACTGCTATCTGTTATTTCAATGATGATATCAACAGTGGGCACAGGGTTTCGATATGTATTCATTGATTAATCTCCAGATTTACCGGATATGAAAAATCATTATAGTTTGGTTCATTTGCCTGTTGTTTGTTCATAGGTGGGCTTAAACGATATGACCGATCCCCATTGTGGTCAATCACTTTATTTGATCGAACAATATTCAAATATTCCAGGATTGCCTGATCTGTAAAACCCGCTTGTTTAAGTCCCTCAATTATTTTTAGTTCTCGATCCACAGTGGATTCCTTTACAGGTCGATAGGCATCGGCTTGAATTAACTCCTGTATCACTTCGTCTTTTAGGCCGGCATTGTGATAACTGATTACATTATCAGCATCAATAGAACAGGTTTGATTTGTCACCAAATAGTTGACAAGCTTTTCTGAAATACCAGCTTTTTTCATTTTTTTAATATCATCATTTGTGATCAGTGAATTGGCCGCCCATGCATAGATAGGGATTATTATTAATAGAATCATGCAATTCAATGCTTTCATAAGATGTCTCCTTTCATTAAGCATTATGGCTTGAATGTAATATGGGGCGCATTTCCAAAATGTCGGCCATTTTGTTTCTTAGCCTTGAAAGGGCGCTACAAGTTTGATTTTTTTTGTATCGCCCTTTTCAGGGCTAAGGAATGCTCTGAAAATAACATACTCATTTTTCTTGATCGTTCAAAAAAAATAAGGTCGTGTAGAGACGTAGCATGCTACGTCTCTACTGTACAATTACCTCAAAACGAACAATATCAATAATGGGGACGTTATTTTCAGAGAACTCCTAAGATAAAGAAACGTCCGACATTTTTGGAATGCCCCAATATGGTAAGTTGTAAAAATAAAATTGTCAAGTGGTTGCATTCCAAAAAAGTTGGGTATTTTCTTAGAAATGAAGAAATGAATATTCAATTATTTTTTACAGAATCACATTGTCCTTTATCTGTTATTATTACTTTTCAACAAATATGAAGGATGCCAAAAAAAGTCCTTGATTGCGATTCATTTTTTATATACTCTAACTGATCAAGTTTCCCAAAGGGGGAGTCGAGGAGTTGGGGTCAGCCCCATAGCCGTCAGGTTAAGGCAAACTCTCTCCGATGCTCGTTCCCAGGCTCTGCCTGGGAACGTTTTCCGAGGTGGCTCTGCCACCTACGAACTGAACAGGCGGCAGAGCCGCCAAGAACACGTTCCCAGGCAGAGCCTGGGAACGAGCATCAGAGCGAGTTTGCCTTAGCCTGACGGCTATGGGGTCAGCCCCCAACTCCCCTGCCACTAATCACCAACTGCCCCAATAAGGCAGTTCCAACAAACAATTTCGGATAGGTCGATCTAAAACAAAATCAGACTTATCCAAACCATTGAGGTGAAAAAATGATCAGAACAGGGCTAAAAGCAGTCGCCAATACCATGGGGCGGTCATTGTCTTTGATTCAACAGACTGAGCAACGCATCCGCGAAGAATTGGTTGAATCAACCGACTTATTGCAAAATGTTCTTAGTAAGGTACTTGTATCTGATGAAATCAGAGAACTGGTCAATCAGATGCCAAAGGAACTGGGAAGTCAGGGATATGATCCCTGGGGATATCACCAAGAAACAACTGAAATTGGGTTGACGGTACTCAAAACCATTTATGATTATTACTTTCGTGTGGAAAGCTATGGATTGGATAATATACCCAAAACAGGTAGTGCTTTTGTTATTTCAAACCATAGTGGTCAGCTCCCTATTGATGGTACTCTCATTGCTACAGCATTGGCTACCAATCCAAATGGGCCGCGTGCACCCAGAGTGATGATTGAACGATTTTTTCCCACTGTTCCTTTTGTCTATTCATTTCTGACCGCAGTTGGTGCAATTATTGGAGATCCCATTAATTGTATTAAAATGCTTGAAAATGATGAAATCATAATTGTATTTCCCGAAGGTGTTCGGGGGTCAGGAAAACCCTATCGATTGCGTTATCAATTACAGTACATGGGAACAGGTTTTGTGCGAATTGCAGTTCAGACCAAAAGTCCCATTATACCGGTTGGGGTTGTGGGATGCGAAGAAACCATACCATCATTGGGATCCATTGATCCTCTGGCGCGATTACTGGCGATCCCATACGTGCCTATTGCAATACCCTGGCCATTACCGGCAAAAGTCATTATTCATTTTGGCGAACCTATTTTTCTGGATGGTGACATTGATGATGAAAACGAAATGATCCAAAAAGTTGAATATGTAAAAGAAAAAATAAACTATCTTATCCAAAAAGGCTTAAAACAAAGAGGAAAGAGGTTTTTGTAATGGATAAAATGAATAAAAAAAAAGTATTGGTTACAGGCGCAGGAGGTGCATTGGCCCAACGTGTTATCAATAAGCTCAAATTACGACGAGAATATGAGATTATTGGCGTGGGCTTTAAGGAAAGCTCCTATTTCGATGATACCATTATCAATTATCGAATTGATTTTTCAAAACGCGGTTTTGAAATGGTATTTCGAGACCATCAACTAGATAGCGTTATTCATCTGGGCAGAATCCTGTTATATGACGATACACCCCTTCGTCGCTATAATGTCAATGTGACTGGCAGCAAAAAAATATTTGAGCTTAGTTTGAAGTATGGGGTTAAAAATATCATCGTATTATCAACATTTTATGTCTATGGTGCCCATCCTTATAATCCATCATTGATTGATGAAATGTTTCCCTTGAAAGCATCAAATAACTCTTCTCACCTGGCGGATGCAGTTGAACTGGAATACCTGTCATCATTGTTTATGCTAAAATATCCAGAACTGAAGACTACAGTTCTCAGGCCCTGTAATATTCTTGGGCCAGGGATACAAAACTCTGTCAGTCTATTATTAAACCGAAAATATGTACCCTGTTTGTTGGGTTTTTCACCAATCATGCAATTCATTCATGTGGATGACCTGGCAGAAGCCATTGTGTTGGCTTATGAAAAACCCAAACCTTCAGTGTATAATGTTGTTACTGAAGATTGGCTGCCTTACCAGAAGGCAATTAAAATGGCAGGCGGTGTTCCTGTCCCAATTCCACCATTTCCGCCTTCTTTGTCCAGACAGATTGTCAGAATGATGAATATTAAAGAATTTCCTGACTATCTTATGAATTACTATAAATATCCTCTGGTTCTGGATGGCAGTCTGTTTAAAAAAACTTATTCCTTCAAACCCCGGTATTCATTGGAAGAAATTTTTGATTATTACAAAAAACA
>Ga0272440_1000572_pt1 | contig 31122 bp, 6 predicted proteins | sample SSMMMBAug17_FD_192440 | JGI IMG/M metagenome (GOLD analysis project Ga0272440, IMG submission 192440) | Marine sediment archaeal communities from Little Sippewissett salt marsh, Falmouth, MA, United States - SSM-MMB-Aug17 | ecosystem: Environmental > Aquatic > Marine > Wetlands > Sediment ... | reverse complement strand
TTTGCCCATTGGGATTGGTAAGCATGACATTCACTGTGCCAATTTCATGCATGGGCACACTGACTGATATTTTTGTGCTGGAATAATAAACCGCCTCAGATGGGATGCCGGCAATTGTCACTGTGGTGCCTGTATAAAAGTTTGCGCCGGATATGTTGATCATGCCAATACCGATTGTGCGGTTTGGGGCGATTTTTTCAATGGTTGGCAATCCGGTCGTGGTTGCAGTGATGGTGACTTCGATACTGTTATCAGGTGTAAATGTTATGGGGCTGGAAATCATGGAACTGGTTACCGAGATTTCGCGCTGTTCGCTGTGATCCCAGATAACAAAGGAAAGATTTTCACCTTTTGCAGCACCTTCACCGGTGAGCACATCACCTTTCACTGTGATGAGATATGTTGAATCAGAACTGATTTTACAAAAACCACAAATGATTGCGCGTGTATTGACAATTGCGATCTCGTCAATTTGATCCTGAAGTAACTGCCCATCAATTGTAACCGCGCCATAAACATTCATACTGTTTAGTGCGGGGCCGCTGGTTATTGAAAAATGATCCGCAACTGCCGATTGGATAAATCCAAAATATATCAGGCAACATAAAAAGATACGAATCCCAATGACCGCTTTTGAAAGCGTTTTTTCTGGCATGGTTTTTCATGGCTCCTTGATAGAGTGAAATAGTGAAATTAAATAAGGTGTTCAATTTAAGAGGAATATTAAAAAATGAATACCATAAGGGAAAAAAAAATTCAATGTTAATTTTTCATGAAGCTTAAAGTGGATTTTATTTTTTTTTGGAATGATTATTAAACAGGGTAATTGAAATACAACAATCGATTCACAGCGTGTCAGGACTGCTTAGGAGGGCGCATTCCCAAAAAGTCGGACTTTTTTAGAGAGAAACATTGAAAAATGATTTATTTCGGCAAATCCAAGAACAGCGTAGGGCTAAAGCCCAAGGCCAAATGGAAAAAGGACGCTAAAGCGCCCTCAAGTTACATAGGTACTGAATTGGTTGCAGACTAATTTTTTCCATATTGAAAAGATCAACCAATTTATTGATAATTTGCTTAATGGTATTGAGGGCGCTTTAGCGTCCTTTTTCCATTCAGCGTTGGGCTTTAGCCCTACGCTGTTCTTGGATTTGCCGAAATAAATCATTTTTCAATGATCATCAATGAATGTCCGACTTTTTTTGAATGCGCCCGCTTAGGAAATCTCTGAAAATAAGTTCCCCATTTCAAAACAATGTTCATCGGGGTTTTTGTACTATAGAGACGTAGCATGCTACGTCTCTACGCTGCAAAACAATTATACGTTTAAGAGGGCGCATTCCCAAAAAGTAGGACGTTATATCCAAATTGCCTAAACGCCTGGAGTTGAAACTCCAGGCTATTCCTGTGTCGTCCCAAAGGGACTTGAAGTGTTTTGTCTACCAAATCTAAAGGTTTGGACTCCAGATGTTCGGAACTAAAATGAGATTCTAATTTTTCGTTCATTCCTAAACACTTAAAGTCCCATAGGGACGTTACAGGGATAGCCTGGAATTTCAACTCCAGGCGGTCAGACTGTAGAGACATAGCATGCTACGTCTCTACACGACCTTATTTTTTTGGACGATCAAAGAAAAATGAGCATGTTATTTTCCGAGCATTCCTTAACTTGAATGTCAGGATTTTTTTGTGGCGATTCATTTATTCATTGAAATCCAACCCAGCATATAAATCACATCCCGCAACCCAATCATTCCATCCCCATCCATATCCAGTGGATAACATTTGTCTTCCTGAATACCTGCAACCACCTGCAAGCCCTCAATCACTTTTATCAATTTGGCAGGGGGTAATACAGTCAGATCAATATCCATTTTATTTTTATTCAACAAGTTTAACAGTAAAGCGTCATCAGAACGATTCTTGTCAGGAAAATAAACAACCGGTGCATTGTCTGGAAAAGCGGCCACCATATACTCAGATGATGGCAACAGGCCATCAATGGCATAATTGCCATTGATATCTGAATAAACTTCATATGAATGTGTATTTTGAAAGGCAACCACTCTGGTACGAATGTCTATATCGCATTGTGTTGTAATCTTTCCAGAAATTTTCCGATTCATGCGCAGGTAAAAATCAATATCGGTTCGACCCGTTTCAACCAGAAGAGGTGATTCATCAAGGTCGGCCTGATGATATGCCTGATATGGATAATTGGGCGTTTCAATTTCAACAATATAGCCATTGTTTGCTTCTGAAACAGGAGTTAGTTCAGTAATTGTATACCGCCCGCTGGTATCACTCAAGGCGCTGTTTTGATCGTTTTGGATATCCGACCTGGCAGTGACCCAAATGCCTGCCAGTCTTGTATGATCCGATTTATATACTGTGCCAGCAATAGATCCCCTTTCATTGGCAGTTTTATCCAGGATAATATCAATTTTTTGAAGGGGTGGATCTGATGGTTGAACGAGACTTGCCTTTTGCCATCGTGAAACAGAATACAATGGATGAACCTGGCCAATCTGGCTGGCATCAGGCACAACAAAATAATAATCTTTAAGCAATTTTTCAGACCATACCGATATGCGATAATCATCTGAATTTTTTACGTGAATCAGTGAATAACATCCACTTTCATCAGTCATCGCGGTCATGCCAAACATCGTCTTTTCCGAAAAAATATCCACCTGAACCCCAGGAATGCCAGAATCTGTATTTCCAGCTACAGCATAAACACATCCCTGCATACCAATCTCCGGCGCACGTTCTAAAATAAAAGTGATATCTATCAAATCGTTATCCATCGTAGATAATTTATCTGCCAGTGCACTGCTGTCTTTTTGATTGTAGTACTGATAAAAATATTGCGTCTCACCATATGGTGGCCAGGTGGAGATAATTAAATGAGAGGCTTTTGGAAGACCATCAAGCAAATATTTTCCTGCAGCATCGGTAATCGTACTTTTCAAGTGATTTCCATCCTGCCACACTTCCACTGTATAACCAGAAAGACCGGTTTCTGTGTCTTTTGCGATAACCTGTCCCTTTATTTGACGTGACTTGCTCCATATGTAATTCAATTTTTCAATGGTCTTGGAACCATCTGCGCCAAAAGCAGTGAGACGTACAGTGAATTTTCCTGGCGTTTGGTATTCATGGATCGGATTGGCATCCGAGCTGGTTGCCCCATCTCCAAATTGCCACTCATAACGAGATACATTACCCTGAACCTGAGAGACAAAAGAAATGTCAAAAGGCGCATATCCTTCTCTGGCATCTGTTGTAATAAAATTCACATAAATGGCGCTAACGTGCTTCACAGTAACTGTAAATGATGCGGATACCGCTGCCAGACCATCATTTGCTGTTACTGTATACACCTGTGTGCCCGACTGATTGGGAATTGCATCTAATCCAATTTTTCCGGTTAACTGGTCAATTGATGCCTTTACAATCGCACTTGTTTCAGGACTTAAGCCATATGCGATCTGTTGATCTTTTTCATCCAGTGGCACTGAATCAGGAATTATTTCAATCCATTGGGTTTGTGTAAAATTTTGTGGAACACTGATTTCTGTTCGATTCAATGAAAAATTTGGCGAATCGTTCACCGCTTCAATATTGATCGTCAAAAATTCTTCGTGTTGGGCCTGATAGCGTTGGCCATCATCCGCAATAACAGTAATAATCTGATTACCATTGGCATTGGCAATGGGAGATATGGATATACTGCCATCATTCCGATTAAAGACAATATCTACAAGATTAGGGGATTCGCTATTATAGCTAAATTGAATGATCTGCGCTTTTTCATCAATTGGAACAGGTAGAAGTGTTGATTGTATCATTTGTGTTTCAGTAAAGTCTTCAGATAAATTAAGCGTTTGTCTGCTTAATTGAAATTTTGGCGGGTCGTTAATTGGCGACACTGTCAAAGAAAAGGATATTTCTGTTGTGTTGTTTTCTTCCTGTCCATCATCAGCAATCACAGAAACCATTTGTGATCCATTCCCATTTTGCATGCTTTGTATTTCAATCAAGCCGGTTTGTTTGTTTATACTTACCCATGCAAAGCTCACAGATGATGGATTAAGAGAATAGGTAATTGTCTGCCCGGTTTCATTGGAAGGAATTAATCCGGGTATAACAAGAATACTTTCCTTACTACTGAAATCTTCTTCAACACTTATTGAATATCTACTTAGTGTAAAAAGAGGCGGATCATTTACTGGAAGTACAGTTAATGACAATTTTTGTTCGTACAAGGTATTCTCATCTTTATAATCGTTTGCAATTACTTTAAATAATTGAGATCCATATTCATTATGATTACTTCGAAAAGTAATATGACCAGTCATTTCATTTATATGAACAAAAGCAAAAGGCGTTTCAGATGGAGATAAAGTGTATCTAATCATATCATCTGTTTCATCAGCAGGAATCTCCATTGGTATCACCTGAATTGTTTGGTCCCCCTCAAAATCCTCAACAACAGTCAAGGCTTTTTCACTTAAAGCGAAAGCGGGGGGATCATTTACTGGTTGAATAATGAGATTGAAAGGTTGAGAATAATGAGCATTCTGATTCTGACCATCATCTGCAATAATAACAAAGTTTTGATTTCCATTTTGATTCTTAATGCTTTGAATGCTGATCAAACGTGCTTCATGATTGATCCAAATATCTGCAAGGTCGCAGGTTGAAGGTGACAACTGGAATTCAACAGTTTGGGAAATTTCATCTTGGGGTACATTGCGCATTTCTAAGAATAATGTATGTATGCCTGAAAAATCTTCTTGTAGAATCATTTCATTTTTTTCCAGCTGAAAAATTGGAATGTCATTTACAGGCATAACATTGATAACCAGTGTTTGCGTGAATGTATTACTGATTTCCTGATGATCATTGGCAATAATCGTAATACTTTCACTGCCATTGGCATTGGGTAATGATGTTATTGTCAGTTGGCCTGAGGTTGTATTCAATGAGAGGTTTACCATGTCACTTATCTCAGGATCTATTGCGTAACTGACAAATTGGTTTTGCTCATCTGCTGGTATCTCCGCAACAATAACATTTACTGTATATGACGTTTGAAAATCTTCCAAAAGATTTACCGATGGTTGCGTCAGTGAAAAAATTGGCGGATCGTTCAAAGGTTCAACTGACACAATGAAAGTGGACTTTGCTGTATTGTTGATGGAATGGTGATCATCAGCAGTAATGGTAAACATCTGATATCCAATTTTATCAGGAATGGTTTGCACCTGAATTGTTTTTGCATGGGAATCAACAATAATATCGACAAAATCAACTGATTTTGGCGTAAGATAATAACTCACCGGTCCACTTTCATCAGCTGACATTTGTTCTGGAATGATGTCTACAATGGTTGACATTGGGCGGTCTTCCGGAATGATAATTTCAGTTTCAGACAGTGAAAAAAGTGGCGGGTCATTTACAGAAGTGACAGTTAAGTCAAGGTATTGAAAAGCTCTATTGTGTTCAGTCTGCATATCATTTGCAATAACGCTGAATCGTTGATAACCATGTTGATTCGTTTGACCAGATATTTGAATATCTCCACTGACTGGATCAATGCTAATATTGGCAAAATGAACCGACACTGGATTGATACTGTAACTGACAATCTGATTTATTTCATCTGATGGTACCTCGTTTGGAGTGGCATGAATCATTGTTGTACCCGAAAAATCTTCATAAAGAATCACAGATGTTTGAGTCAAGGTAAAATGGGGCGGATCGTTTTGTGGGGATACAATTAGATTAAAACTGGAACTGGCCTGATTGTTTGACTCACTATGATCATCGGCGATTATCGATATTTTGGCACTTCCATTCTTATCTTTCAGACTATTGATTGATATTGTGCCAGTGTTTTTATCAATGCTGATATTCGCAAAATCGACTGTATCTGGTGATAATCTATAGGTAACAATCTGATCTTTTTCATTTGATGGCGGGGGATCAGGGGTTATTGTTACCATCTGAGTTGCGGTATAATCCTCCACAAGTGCAACAACAGATTGATTGACATGAAAGGTGGGAGGATCGTTCACCGCGTAAACAGTAATGTCAATTTCCTGTGAATAATCCGCATTTTCATCAACCAGACTTTCGTGTGCCGTGAGAGTCAGAGTGGCTTCACCAAACTGATCTTTAATCGATTCAACTGTCAGTTGACCGGTTTGTTCATCAATATGAACTTGAATAAACGCCAATGCATCTGGAGCAATACTGTATGAAACCATTTGAGCCTGTTCATCAATCGGCTGTACCATTGGATCGACAGTCAGTGTAATGATTCCAAAATCTTCATGAATATTAATTGATTGAGAGCTTACTTCAAATATAGGAGGAGAATTGACATCAAGAACAGTCACACTGATTTGCTGCGTGGATTCTGCAAATTCTGAGGCATCTTCTCTGGCAATAATTGTCATAGAAATAATGCCATTCTGATTGTGCCTCGGGCGAATTTCGATGTTTTTTTGAAACTCGTTCAGTTTGATGTCCAATAAATCAGATGTCATTGGCGTAATAGAATAACTTACCGATTGTGCAATTTCATCTTGCGGCGGCGGTACTGGCATAATATTGATAATAATCGGCTGAACCTGATTTTCCTGACAGTGTATCACATTTTCTGAAAGTTGAAAATCTGGTGGATCATTGATGCTGTTTATTTCCAAAATAAATGTATCACTGGCTGTTATTTCAGGATCCGCATTATCCACAGCATGAACAGTAAATTCCTGAACCCCGCTTTGATCGGGAATATGGGTGATGGTGATCGTGCCGGTATCTGAATGAATTGCAATATTGGCAAAGTCTATCTGTGTGGGAGATATACTAAAACTGGCAGAACGATCCGGATGAAGGAGATCTGTTTCCAAAACTGTCTCAATTATTTCTGTTTGCGGAAAGTCTTCATTTAGCGATACAATCTTTCTTGAGACCTGAATTGAAAGCGGCGGCATTTTTTCCATCACGTTTAAGTCAAATGATACTGTTGATGTATAATTGTGCAACTGATTATCATTGGCTGTGACCACAAAGGTTGCTTTACCTGTCTCGTTTGAAATGCTGGATATGGTAATTTTTCCAGTATTTGGATTGATATTAACGTTGGCGAAAGAAACTGAACTTGGAGATATGGTAAAAATAGGGGATTCTGTTTGTTCATCTGAAGGAATATGCTCAAAATGGGGATTGATAATAATTGTATCCTGGAAATCCTGTTCCAGACGCACATTTGTATTATCCAGATGAAAAGTGGGTGGATCATTAACTGGTAAAACATGAATTAAGAGAGATTGATGCGCCAGGTTGTTTTCAGGCATATGGTCATCTGCCCAGATTTCAACTTCGGCCATGCCATTGGCATCAGGAATACCTGTCACTGTTAGTTGTCCTGTATCTGCATTGAGCGACAAATTGACAAATTCGATTTGAGATGGCGACAGATAATAATGTATTGATTGACTAATCTCATCCTGCGGTATGGGGTAAGGATTGACATTGACCACATAAGTTTGGGTAAAATCTTCATTGACTGAAATTTCTGTTTGATCCAGGTCAAATAGTGGTGGGTCATTCACTGCCACGATTTTAATGGAAACTGTCTGTCGCGCAACTGAATTTTCTTGTTGATAATCATTGGCGACAATATCAAGAAGAACTGTTCCATTTTTATTATCAATGGCATTCAGTGTCAGTCTCCCTGTCTGCTCATTGATTGCGGCATCAAAAATTCCATTGGTTTCAGGAATGATATAATAATCAACATCTTCTGACAATTCATTATCCGGAACATGGCCTTTAACAACAGTAATATCAATCGCTTCAATAAAATCTTCATTTCGTGTCAACTGTGCAGGAATACATGAAAAAATGGGTGCGTCATTAACAGAGTCAATAATAACATCTATCACAATTGTATCAGATAAAGGCTCAATAGCAGTGTCCTGAACACCAATCACAAATTGGTCGTTTCCAAAAAAGTTTGCATTTGGCGTATACTGTAAAAAGGAAGGTTCTGCACCTTCTCCTGAAACGTATGCGGAACCATGAACAGGAGATTGTACCAACATCCATGTCATCGTATCACCATCGGGATCATTTGCTGAAATATAGGGTGCAATCCATGAATCTGGAAATAGATCTTCACTGACACGTCGTTGAATCGGTCCAATTAAATTCAATTCAGGCGCTTTGTTTATCCGAATAACATCGACAGTAATCGTATAGCTTGATGCACTCCAACCCGCATCACTGTCCTGAACCTGAAATCCAATAGCAGCATAATTCATATCACTATCAAAATAACTCGGCTTGAAAATCAGTTGATTGAGTTCAGATACATCAAAAATTTGCAAACTATCAACATCCTGCGATTGAAAGATAAGCCGTCCACGTGCAGGTAAATGAATTATTTTCAACGCCTTGAACGTATCATAAGGATCATCATCAGAAAAACCAAAATCAGTTTCAGTAAACAGGTAAGATTCATTCTCCATAATTGAGATCGTCTTGCTCACGCCTGATGGCAAATGATTGGCCAAATCATATTCAAAAGCCGTCACGATTTGTGGATCTGTTGTATGACCTTCAAATGAATTGGACTTCAAATCCACGCGATCCAGTTCCATCCATTGATCATTGTTTTTGTAAGCACCCATAAAATATTTTTCATTGGATGTTTGTGGAATATTATCATCCGTGTATACTGCATGAATATCGCATGACAATTCAGAAATACCTGATTTTTCGATTTTCCAGTGCTGCGTTAATGGTGTCAATGCATTGGGCGGTTTACTCAGCGCATAAGGCGCCTGTTGAAGGCTGACATCAATATGGGCCTGAGTATCTATTTGAGCCGATTCTATATCGACTGTCAAAGGTGTCATATTTGTATATCCAAGAGGGAAAACATAGGTTCGGGCATCATCAATATATTGACGCACTTTGCCTGTATCATTCGTAACAAGAAACGAATTCTGTCCAGAAATTCTCACACTGGCATCAGGTCCTAAACTCAAATTTTGCTGACCCAACTGAAGTTTGCCATCGACCAGGGTCAATCTGCCATTAATTTGTCTGTCGGAACTTAGATTGACAGTTCCAGGACCATTGATAATGAGATTATTTGGGCCATCAACAACAGGGAATTCTTTTGCTGTTGTATAATTTGTATCAATGGCATATTCAAGGGCCGCATCAGGACCATATGTCAACAAATTATTAATCAGCAAAAGGCCACTTTTCATGGTCAGTCGGTTTTCAATATGGACGTTCCGAAGTTCTACATAGTGATCTCCAGTTTTTTGGACAATGAGTTGGTGAAAGTTTTCAAAGCCAGTACCCGAACCTGTCTTATAAACCAGATCAACCATCCACCATTGGACAGAGCTTAATGTATCAGGAAAGTCAGCGCCTGAAGAATATCTTGATTCTTGAATGTTTCCATCAGGAAAACCACTTTCAATTTCAGTACTCAAATAGTAAGGTTCTCCACCTGTATATGCAGCAAGAACATAGGATTCGTTACCTGTTAATGTAAGCGGTTCGGACAGTTCAGCTTCTGACCATTGGCCACCTGTTGTTTTAAAAGTAACTGTTGCAAGCAGATTTCCTTTATCTGTCCATAAAGAAATATTCTTGCCAAAATAGCGTCGGAATGAAACAACAGTCACATCTTCATTGATTTTAAACTTATAGCCCAGGTAATAAAAACCATAATAATCATATCGTTGCGTGTGATTTGCATTGCCAACGATTTGAGTTTCGGGGCCCAGACCACTGGCATCAACATCAATGCTTCCTTTAAAACAAACAGCCCCATTTTGGGGGATCAGTGTGCCGCTGTTTTTCCATTCTCCATAAACATTCAACTGATAATTGCTTAAATTGAGCGATGCATTACGTTTGATTTCAAAATTTTTACAATTTGCAGTTGCGGTCAGTCGTGGCATATTGGGACAGCCAGGACCAATAATCACATTGTCAGAACCTTTTGGCACGCCGCCAGTGTTCCAGTTTTTTGGATTTGACCAGTCTGAATTGATATTTCCCAACCAGATCCCTCCACCGGGCATATTACATTCTGCACCAATTGTCGCAGTAATTTGAGGGGTGGCGTTTTTGTAGACATACATCCAGTCAATGGTTGCATACCCACCCAGTTCATAGGTTGCAACAGCAGCGTGAGCAGTTGAAACAGGATCGCTGTCAAATTCAATATAATTGTCATCAAAGCCAAACCCCTGATTGAGCGCAACAGAGATCAAATGCACAATGTTTTCATCGTATAGTGCAATGGATTTGTTGGTTTCATGGCTGGTTGAAATCGCCCCGCTTTGTTTGCCAAATCGATTTGATGGCATGTATCCATATATACCTGTTCTGTTAATCCAGGGATCAATGCCTTCTGAAAAACCGAATAAAGTAAAATAATTGTTGTCATTAACAGTCGCCTTATAAACAGCTGCATATGCATATGTCTTTGTAGATTCAAAAGATTGTATTGAGCTTAATCCCCCACTTTCATTATGGGATCGAATGATGAGAGATCCATCGGACAGTGTTGCAGAAATATTTTTCGTCTGCCATTTTTCAAGATTCAATTCATTGCCGGAAAAATCATCAAACAAAGCAAATGTTTCATCACCATTGGACACTGGGGGCATAATGTCTTTTCCATATTCCATATCAAAAGAACTGACATCTGCATCAAGAATACGCACCCAGATAATGGATTCTCCATCAGGATTCCATTTTTGTATCCAATATGGTAAATTTTCTTGGTCTTTTCTAAAACGTATGTCCGCACCACCATCAAGTACATGCTCATATTCGAATATTTCTGGATCAAAGGTCAGTTTTACCTGCATATTATCAGAAGGTGTCGGAGCGCTTAATGTAATGGTGCGGATAAAAAGACCGCTTCCACTGGCTGGAACTTTTTTAGGCAGGGCGTTTACTGATGTGTGTAGAATGTCTTTTTGAACACTTTCAGTACCTGTTGGTCGAAACCTGACATAAATTTGCGTTTCAGGAATCTGGGCGTTAACCGGAGATAAGTGCAATTGTTGGGGATACGTTATAAATCCTGTGCTACTTTGTGTTGAAATTTCAAATTGTTCCGGTGGCGTGATAATAATATCAGCAATCAAATTATATCCTGAAATGGCATAATTTTTTTCAGATGAAACGCCTCCAGACTTTACACCACAGAAATGATCCATGAATCCAGACATGATTATTCGGCTGGCAAACGTATTGTATTCACCACCTGTAAACAGACCAAATGAAGTGACTTTGCCCGAAAGTTTGGGCGAATCATCCTTTACAGCATCCAGGATATACCAGTTTTGTCCATCCCATTGTCCAAAATAGAGGCTTTCACCCTGGACACTTGATTGATCCAGGTCAGCCATGACAGTGCATGAATAATTGGTGATTCCTGATGAAGAAACCTCCCAGTATTGATCTGTATAATTAGAAATACTTGTATTTTCTACTGGCTTGTCATTGACTGCTTGCATACGCACCTGACCCTCATTGAAACTGCCTTCATGAAAAATAATTGTAAAAGGCGCAAAACCGGCATTTTCACTCATACTGCCTACCGGAAAAAAGAGGGTTTCAGGCTGGCTGATATCAGCAATTAACTTGCCCGATCCATTGGTCACGATGGATGTGCTGTGTGAAAAGGCACCATCCACAACTGCATTTTCTTCAAGATGAAGGTCATAATCGCCAAGAACAAGATATCCTTTTGTAAACAAGAGAGTTTCACTGATCGTCAGATTCTTTGACAAATACACGTCTGCAAGAGAATCTATATGAATAACTGATGGCAATGGAATGCTGCTCAATTCTGTTCCTGTGGTTTGATCATGTGTACCGGCATAAGTAAGTCTTGCACTGGTGGCATATTTCAATGGGGATGTAAAATGCGGAATGCCAGTTTTTAAAATTAACTCATTTTGAATACGCACAACGCCAAAACTGAGCACGGCAGATATTTGTTTATCAATAACCATTTTATTAAAATTGAGTGGCCCTTCGGCATTTTGAATAATCTGACAATTACTATACCCGGCAAAAACAACTGTACCGGTTTGGGCATTGAAAATACCATCATTGAGCCAGTCGCCATGGATTTCAAGAATAGCGTTGCCACTGTTCAGCTGCGCTTCATTCTCAATGTACAGATGACCATTGATTGTCAATGAAGACTGAAGTGTCAACACAGATCTCTCTTTGAGGCTTAAATTGGCACAAACAGCCGGTTCATTGATAACAGGTGCATTGGTAAATGTATAAGGAATTGTAACATCCATTGTTTCAGCGGGTACGTTGCCATCATCCCAATTCATTGGTTCATGCCAGTCTGAAGAAATAAGACCGCGCCACATACCCGGCTTGATTGAATACCAACTGATAATGGCATCACCATTTAACACGAATTCAGCGGGCGTACTTTCTCCTGCAGTAATAGAGACACTCTCTGAGGGAGATATCTCCCAGCTTAGTGGCGCGCCTTTGCCAGTAGCAGCTATTTCTGTGCCTGAAACAAAATACAAGGTTTGCTGGTTTGCTGGTCTGATAGCCTCGGCAGATATGCTTTGACCTGAAAGGCTTACTGTATTATCCCACTGGATATAATTGGTCAACCCGCCTTCAGTATCACTGTCATATTGTTCGCCCCCGCGAGAGCCTGTCGATTGACCGGTTACGCAAATTTGTCCGGCGGTTTGTTTGTTGATATTCATTCCACCATTGTTATCAAAAACAACCTCATTCATTGTAAAAGATTCCGAATTTTCAACAGTAAGTGCAGATCCAACATCATGCCATTTTTCAAAAAGGCATTGATCAAAATCAAAGTCATCGTCACCTGTGCTTTTCCCAATTTTTGCGCCTGTTTTAATCATCAGCCCTTGTTCAGTATAAATATTAGAAAATACAGCATTTTTTGCAAGAATACTCCCTGTGTTTTCAACCGAAAAACTGGCATGGGCTTCATTTTTTGAATGTGCAATGACGTATGTGGCATCCATAATATTCATATTGCCAAAACACCATGTTCTGGCATCATTGGAAAAGGTACCGCCATGCAAATAAAAATTTGCCTGATTATCAATCCAAATCCCCCAATAATGTTCTGCGGATTGATTATTAATAAGAATATCCCCGCCTGTTTGTTCATATAAACCACCAGCCGTGACATGAATGACAGCATCAAAATCATCTTCAACAAAAACATCGCGATGCAATTTTCCACCAGACATTAAAAATTGGCCATCATTTTGAATTAATAAGGCCTTGACAGCAGTAAAAGGCTGATTTACCAGAATACTTTCACCGCTTGCTAACAGCAATGTAGCATCATCAGTTCCTGATTGATCTCCGATGATAATCGAAGGACCTGTCCCATTAAAAGAAAGGGTTTGTGAATTGAGTTCAAACTGTCCTTTATGAATTTTCAACTGGTTGAACACAGCATCGTGATCTGAAAGCATGAAGCGATGATTTGCCTGTCCCATTGACACGCGCACCTGATAAACCTCATGCCCGCCAAAATCAGCTGCCATTCGTAAATCCCCTGACCCAAAGGAACAAAAAATCCATTCCCCTGCAACAGTATTGACCTGGGCAGCCAAATCCAGCGACAAAGCTTTGGTTTGATCAATACTGGCCTGAATTTCAATGGTACCCCCTGAAATATTCATTTGTGCACCAGAATCCATTTGAAAAAGACCGGTTGTACCAGGTTGTAAGCTTGTTTTGGATAGGGCATTACTCTCTGTTCCAAGTATCATTTTTCCCCCAGACATTTGAAATATGCCATCTTTGTTCACATGCAAGCTATCAGCAATAGATATAAAACCGGTTTCAAAACTAAACACACCGCCATTAATTATTACACAGGTTTGTCGATCACTATGTATTTGTCCCACAGTCATTGATGCATCAATAATATTCATATTTCCGCCATGATTTAGCGCAATCGCTTCATTCTCAATGGTTTCCTGAAGCCATGTTGATGCATTGATTTCAATGTCGCCATAGGCAATCACACGAGATGTACTGGTAAATATTGCCCCATTTTGAAGTTTTAAACTGTGACACTGGCATAAGCCCTCAGAAGAATTAACATACAAAGGTTTATCTAATATGGGATAATGGGATACATTGCCATGAATGATTACATCAATTGTGTGGTCCGGCACCTTATGATCACTCCAGTTGTCCGGATTTGTCCATTCGGAAGAAACATTGCCGGTCCAGTGACCAGGAACGCCTGAATACCAGAATATTTCTGCAGATTCATTAATTGTGAATGATGCGGATTCACCATCACCAAATGATGGCGTTGCCGCATCCGAGGGCATAATTTCCCAGTGAATGGCTGTTCCTGTCAATAACTGTCCGGTAGCGATTGCGGTTGTGTTTTTACCATAATAGTAAGTTTGATTCATTGAAGGTGATATTGCTGAAGCCGTCACATCTTTTCCAATCAGTTTTCGCGTATTTTCCCAATGAATGGAATTAACTGAGCTTCCTTCAGGATCGCAATCGTATTGTTCCCCCCCCCGATTCCCCAGAGCGGTTCCTGTAACATAAATATTGGTATTGGCGTTGATATTGTAGCCGCCAGAATTGGTAAAAACCGGATGCGTTATTGTAAAAGACTCACTATTACTGAATGACAGTGCATACCCCTTAATATACCAGTCTTCAAATTGACAAAGATCAAAATCATCATCATCATCGCCGCTTGAACTGCCAACGCCTGCATATCGATGAATATGAATACCGGCTGATGATGATGAATGACTGTATCGTGAAAATGTTGTATTGCGGGCCTCTATTGTCGCATTGGCAAATATGTCAAATCCTGATTCTGTCTCATTCTGACTTGATGATATTTTCATGTGACAGTCATCAAAATCCATCAAACCATAGCATGCAATGCGGGAGTCATTTTCAAACACGCCCCCGCTCATGTGAAAGGATCCATTTTTCGTAATCAAAATGCGCCAGTGTTCATTGGCGTGTTGGTTGTTGATAATCACATTACCGCCAGATTGTTGAAAAATCCCTTCGATCCAAAGCACTTTATCAAAGGAATCACTGAATGAAATATTTCTGGAAAATATGCCATCAGACATTGAAAATAGGCCATTCCCATAAATATGCATTGCACATATGCCAGAGGATTGACCTGTAATGTGAATATTACCAGCAGACATTTCCAGTCGAGCTTCCATATCAGAATGATCATCACCGATGACAATGGCTGTATCATTGCCTGAAATCTGTATGGTGTTTCCATTGGGGTCAAAGCCACCATTTTCAATAAGCAAATGATCCATCTGCACATCATTTGATACCAGTTTGAGAGATTGACTTTTATTTGTCATTTGAATATGAAGGTCGTTGACAGTGTGGCCACCAAAATCAGCATAAATATCATTGTGAAGATCACCTAAAGCAACATACAAAGGTGTATTGTGAAACACAATATTGGCATTGGTATGAAACTGTAAGGATGCCCCATTGATATTCATCCCCCCTTTTATTTTGACTGTGCTGTTTTCAAACTGTACCTGGGCATTTTCTTCAATATCCCATACAGGATCTGTCAATGATTCGCCCAATCCAATGAAAAGATCGGTATTTGAAATCTCCACGCTGGCATTGGATTGTATATGAATTCCATGAGATATCTTTACTGTACTATTATTTTTTGCCAACAGTTTCCCTTCACTTTGAATGATGAAACCAGACAATGGTGATCCATACCCGATAATCAGCTCACTCCCATCTGTGAACAATTGCCCCTTTGGACCCACTTGAAATGCATCCATTTGATTTTTCGTATGATACCATGACGCACCAGTCATGGTTACAAGACTGTAGCAGTAAACATCTGAATTTGTAGTAATCGTTGCGCCTGATTGTAATGCCAGGCTTTTACATCGATTGGAACCATTTTCACCATTGATCGAAAATGATGCCTCCAGCACTGGATAATGCGGACAATTATTGGGAATAATGACATCTATATGGTTATCTGGAATTTTATGATCATGCCAGTTTGCCTGATCTGTCCAGGAACTTGAAGTTTTGCCTGTCCAAAGGCCGGAATTGCCTGAATACCATGTAATAACACTGCTTTTTAATAATGTAATTTGAGCGACGCTATTTTCGCCAGATTCAGGGATACTTGATCCTGATGGTGTAATTTCCCATAGAAGTGATGACCCATTTACAGCCTGACCAGAAATGTTGATTTGTGTATTGGCAGCATAATAACTGTATGTTCCATTATCCGGATGAAGTGCCTGCGCGGTGGATTCTTTTCCATACAGAGAAATGGTGTCTGGCCAGTTTATTTGATTGTGCGGGCTGCCTTCAATTTCGGCATCAAATGCTTCGCCCCCACGACCTCCCAGGCTCGATCCGGTCACCTCAATATAAGCTGTTGTTGTGGTAATATTCTTTCCACTTGCATTTTCAAACATGGGATTTGCAATTGTAAAGGATTCTGAATTGTCCACTGTTAATGCCACTCCTTGCAAATGCCAGTTTTTAAAGATACACCCATCAAAATCCAGATTGTCGTCACCACTGGAATCACCGATATATGCATTGCGAGATACGTAAATACCCGATTCGCCGCTTGCCTGTGAATAATGATCAAAAATGGTATCTCGCGCTTCAATTCTGGCACCGGAATTAATTTGAAAAGATGCCGCCTGTTCATCGTCTTGTGATACAAGATTGAATGTACCGCCTAGAAATCGCATGGTGCCATAACAATCTACTGATGCATCGTTATTAAAACTGCCACTATTCATCTGAAACAGACCGCCAAAATCGATTGTCATCCCCCATGCATCCCGAGATTGGTGATTGTTTATAGTAACGTTGCCACCATTGAGATAAAACGCACCCCCATCTTTAATATAAATTACATACGATTGAGCGTCTTCAATGGACAGTTGACGTTCAAATATGCCATCTGGTTGAATGTCAATCGTGCCATCAGATTGAATTAATAAGGCCTGTAAAGTAGAAATATTTTGATTAACCTGAAGTTTCCCATTTTCAAGCAAAAGCATGGCATCATCATCACCCGAGTTATCACCAATTTTTACAGCCGGGCTGGTGCCTGTAAAATTGATTATATCGTTATCCAGTCGGAAGGTGCCCTGTTTGATAATCAATTGTTTCATTGTATGATCAGAATCTGCAAACACAACTTCATGATCCCGATCTATCAGATTGACAGATACCAGGGGCAGGTCATGGTTATTTGGAATCGCATACAAAGAGTGATCATTTTGTCTGGCATTATTGAAAAGGATTTGGCCACCATTGATTTCCACACTGGCCTGCTCATGAAAGTAAAGACCTGGTTTACTTTTATCAGTTGAACCTTTAATTTCAATTGTTGCGTTATTCAGGGTAAAACTGGCATTTTCTTGAATATCAAAGCGCGTATCCGAATTTCCTGATGCGCTGCCTGCATAGGTACCCACCTGAATCAGGCCATTATGAGCAATAAAATGCCCCGCATTTTTTAAAGCATCAACAATGGCAATTGTGCCATCATTTAAAATCAGATTTGCCCCCTGTCCCACATGTATATCGGTTTGTGAATGTACTGCGGAATCTCCACAATACAGATAGCCGCCGGACATTTCCATGATACTGCCATTTTGTAAATCAATGGCATTGTCAAAATCATTTTGAATTTGCCAGTTGGCCTGCGTCATGTTGATCGTCCCATTATTGATCATTCTGCCTTGTGTGGTTAATGTACTGTTTTGAATTTGAAAAGTGGCCATATTACCAATCAGGATATCTGTCAGTATATCATTTGAAGTATGATGAATGGCAAAAGAAGCATTATTCAGTTTCAACTGAGAATCCTCAAACAATTGAATGGCAGTGTCTGAATTGGTCTCCTGAATCCAATTTCCATTGATTACAATATTGCTATAGGCCATGACTGTCGAATGAACAGTAAAGGTTGCACCATCTTCAATTGTAAGGGATCGACATTTGATTGTACCGGAATCTTTGTTAATATAAAGCGGATTGTTCAAAACAGGATAATGAACACAATTAGCTGGAATAAGCACATCAAATCTAACGTTTGGTACGCGATGATCGCTCCAGTTTTCCGGATCGGACCATTCTGATGACGTTCTGCCTGTCCAATGGCCAGGAACGCCTGAGTACCAGGTAATTATTGCATTTTCTTTGATAATAAATTCAGCGGATACACCTTCCCCTTCGCCAGGTGATGTGGACATTCGGGGTTCAATTACCCAATTGATCACCGAGCCTGTCAGAATCTCACCTGTGGCAATAGCAGTGTTTTCTGAAGCATAATAGACAGTCTGGTTTGATGCCGGTGAAATGGCTAAAGCAGTAGCAGACTCGGCAATTAATGTGCGTGTATTTTCCCAATTGATGACATTAAAAGGACTGCCTTCAAGATCGCTGTCAAAGGCCTCTCCACCATGTGTACCGGTTTCTGTTCCTTTAATATCAATACGTCCTGTGGTATGTTTGGTAATATTTGTTTGCGTATTCAGAAAAGAGGGGCGGGTAATTGTAAATGATTCGCTGTTACTGAAAGTTAAGGCACTGCCAGACCAGTCCTGGAAAGTACAAAAATCAAAATCATCGTCATCATCGCCAGTATTTGTTCCAATCAATGCGTTTTCATACACATGAACCCCGGTGCCTTGAAAAAGCGTATTTTGTGCCTGGATTTTGCCATTTTCAAGGACATGAATGGATGCATTATCAAGATAGGCATTTGAAAGCGTCTGGATTGTTCCACCATCCAAATCAATCAGGCCATTACAGGTAATACGACCATCATTTTGGAAAGTGCCGCCACTGAGCCTGAATATGCCCTTCGATTCAATTAGCGTATCCCAATGATAATCAATATATTGATTGTCTATAAAAACAGTTCCCCCTGTCTGCTCAAATAATCCTGCTTCAATCCAGATCAGTTTATTATGTGTTTGTGCTTTACCCAGATTTCTTTCAAAGGTGCCGCCTGAAATAAGAAAATGACCATTTTGGATAATATGTACGATGATATCAGTGGGATTCTCATTCACTGATATCTTTCCAGATGCCATTTGCACCTGTGCGTTTGAATCGGAATTATTGCCAATGGTCATGGCGGTTCCATCACCCTCTAAGAAAAGAGTCATGCCATTAATATCGAATATTCCTTTTTCAACAAATAAATGATTCATACGTGCGCTATGGTTTGTCAGCTTGACTGTTTGCGTGTCCTTTGACATACGAATATAGACATCATCCACAGGTTTCGTTGCAAAATCAGCATGCATGGTATCCTGATTTTCACGAAGTTGAAATATGAGGTCAGAATTTGAAAATGCGATTGATGAACTGGCATGCAATTGAATGCATGGTTTATCTGCACCTGAATCGCCCTGGAATATCAGATGGCTATTGCTGACCTCAAGCATCGTCTGATCTGCCACTTGAAACGTAATATCATCAAGATCATCCGCGTTTCCAAAAGACAACGTGCTGTTTGATATTTTGATTGCCCCATGCGCATTATGAATGCCATAAGAAAAATCTAACGTACTGTTATTGATTTCAAGTTGACCATCATTGACAATTGATAATCCTGGTGAAATCAATGCGGCATTATCGATAATCAATGTTCCGCCAGCATTGATTTCAAAGGACGCCAGGGAATTGTTTACATGATGCCATGTGCCTTGCTGCATATCAATGGTACTGTAACAATACACATTCGCATTTGTTGTGATTGTGGCATCAGATGAAAGGGAAATACTCCTGCAATTGAAGATGCCTTTGTCACTGTTGATTGACAGGCTCTTGTCCAGAACAGGATAATAAGAACAACCGGAATCAATACTCACTGGGGTCATTTTTGTGGGAATTTTATGGTCGGCCCAGTTTGAAGGATCATCCCATTGTGATGATTTCAGCCCCATCCATTTGCCGGCAGTGCCGGCGTACCAGGTTATTGTAGAATTTTTTAGAAGGGTTACCTGCCTGGAATTACTTTCTCCATAATCCGGAATGGTTGCACCAGATGGCGCGACAATCCAGAGAATAGAGTCCCCATTTTCAGACGTCCCGGAAATTTCAATCTGTGTATTTTCAGCATAGTATTGTGTCTGTCCATTTGCTGGATTAATCGCAATGCCGGTATTACTCAAGCCAGTAAAACTGACTGTATTATCCCAATTGACGTGATTGATGGTACATCCCTCAGCTTCTGCATCATATGATTCCCCACCGCGATTGCCATCATACGCTGTGACTGATATTATTCCATTTGATTCTTTGACAATGTTGTTACCATTTGTATTGTTGAAAATCGGTGCAGTGAGTGTAAAAGATTCTGTATTATCAACAGTCAATGCCTGTCCTTGTGGATGCCAGTTTTGAAAGGTGCAGTTATCAAAATCATGACTGTCATCGCCTATTGTTTCTCCAATGGCAACATTATTGTAAACATGAATACCTGCCTGTCCACTTGCCTGGGAAAAGGAATCAAAAATGGTATGTTGTGCATAAATCGAAGCACCCTCATAAATATTAAACGCAGATTGGGTTTCATCTGTCCGGGCGGCCACATTAAAAGTCCCCCCCTGAAAACGTAATTCACCATAACAGTGCATCACCGCATCATTATGAAATGTCCCTCCCATCATTGAAAATAATCCGCCGGAATCTACAGTGACGCCCCAGGCATATTCTGCATGATTATTATTCAAATAAACAATTCCGCCATTGACAAGAAACAGACCGCCATCTTTGACATAAATGACCTTTGCATAGGTGTCAGCAATGGAAACCCGACGATCGATAATACCATTTGTTTGAATCTCAACTTTTCCGCCAGATTGGACCTGGATGGCAGTCAACGATGCCATATTTTGTGTGATCGCTATGGTGCCGCTATCAACGAGCAATACGCCATCATCATTTCCGACATCAATGGCAGGATTGCTGTTTCCATTGATACAAAGTCGGGTGCCATTCAATCGAAAGGTACCGCTGGTGATCATGAGTTGACCAATGGTATTTTGTGCGTTGCAAAAAATCAATTCATGCGTGTTATCTGACATTTGAACCCGGACATTCGGAATAATATGACCATTGAGCATGGCGTAAACATTTTGTATATAATCGCTGGCATTGCTGAAAACAAATGTGCTGTTGTTTAATGAGATATTTGCGTCCTCATGAAACCAGAGTCCAGGTTTGGTAGTATCCCCTGAACGTTTAATTTCAATTGTTGCCTGATCCACATACAAATTGCTTTGTCTGCCACCAACTTCAAAAATTAAATGGGAATTGTCAGTGATTGTTCCGGTATAGGTACCAACTGCAACATGTCCACTCATTGCTGTAAAACTGGCGCCATTTGCAATGACCAATCTGTCTGTAATTTCAAGTGTGCCGGCATTAATCAGAAGCTTGCCGCCGGCTTTTACAATTAAATCTGTCTGATCGTGAAATTGGGAATTGCCACACGAAACGTTGCCATCATTGATTTCCAACAAACTATTGTTTTCCAAAACAATAGAGTCATCATGGTTATCCAGATGATTCCAGTTTCCCCCATTGATCTGAATTGTGCCATAATTGATTACAAGATCATTTGTGGTAAGCATCCCGCCCTGTTCGATTGTCAGTTGACGACATCGATAGGGGATATCATCATTTTCAATATTCACCGCAAATTTCCCATTTACTTGTGGATAATGTAATGCACCACTTTGAATAACAACGCCAACGATTTCATTGGGGACGTGACCGATATCCCAATTGCCCGGGTCATCCCAATCATTGGAAATATTCCCTTTCCAAATGGCATTGATATCCGGTTTTGTCAGTTCCCACCTGAGAAGAAAATCGCCATGACCATTTCTGTAATATGCGCCATTAATCCAATACACTCTTTCAGGGTAACCGGTTAAATTAAGCCATTTTTCCACACGTGTATCAGAATCGTTCACACAGACAATTTTATGTTCGCCTGGACAACTGCCACCATAACGCATGGCATGCTGTGAATCATATGTATTTGAGACTTGTTGAATTTCAATTTGATATCCTTCCGGCACATCAATGTAAAAAATTCGATCCGGCGCATAATTGCCGCAGTAGTTATAGAAGTCTGGTAAATAGCCGGTCGTTGAGGCCGCATAAGGACTTGTCAATTTGTTTAAATCCTGGGCGGTTGCACAAGTATCACCTGTTTGCGCCTCTGGTTCAGTTTCAATGGCAAGCTTGCAAACCATTTTCAGAAGGTTTGGCGTATAAATTGTGCGGTAATTTTTGCCGGGTTGCGTGTTGTCTGTAAGTCTAAAATAATAATCCAGGGGAATTCCTGAGTAATAAACATAACCCAACCCCAATGGGTAAATGAATGCTGCGATATTGTTCGTGTCATCTTCAGAAACAAGATATTTGATTGTTTCTGATGGGAGGGTGGATGCCAGAGCAAAGCCATTGGTATTTTGCAACATACCTTCAGTTATGTCATCCTCACTGACAACACCGTCTTCACCCAGAATCAATGCATTATTTCCTGTGCCATAAGGCGATAGCTTGATCAATGTGTTGGTATTTCGAACTAAAGATGCTGATGATGCATTAATCAAAAGCGAACTGTCTGTATTTCCAGCAGAGCGATCATGAAAGATCACTTTCCCCCCATCTCTAATCCATATTTCAAAAAAAGTGAGACGATTCAATAAGTCTGCTGATGGCCCAGTGTTTGATGTCACATTGACCATCAACACATCAATCTGCGTAAAATCAAATGTGGCAATGTTTGAAATATGAACCGGTGTATAACCTGTTGCTTCGATAATTGCAGCCGGACTGGTATCATAAGTGCGGCCATCAGTGTAATGACCGATCTTACAAGACCAGGCTTGCAAATTAAAAAAATGAAGCATACAGAATACAATTACATATGTGTAAAGTCGTGTTTTCATGTTAACCTCTCTTGTTTACAATTTAACATTGATTTATCGGATGAATCAGGCAGAAAATCAATGTTTCGTTCAAAAAATTTTTCTTAAGGAATACTCGAAAAATAAGTTCCCCATTTATCTTGAACGTATAATAGTTTGGCACGTAGAGACGTAGCATGCTATGTCTCTACAGAACAAAAACCCCGATGAACATTTTTTAAAAAGGGGAACTTATTTTAAGAGAATTCCGAAAAATAAGTTCCCCATTTATCTTGAACGTATAATAGTTTGGCACGTAGAGACGTAGCATGCTACGTCTCTACAGAACAAAAACCCCGATGAACATTTTTTAAAAAGGGGAACTTATTTTAAGAGAATTCCGAAATAAAGGTACTTGCAATTTTTAGGCATGAGGAACTTATTTTCAGAGAGTTCCTAAATCAGCATGCCAAACTCATTATCTATTTGAAATGAAGCAATCACTTCTCGACTACTCATTTCAATATAATGCCGCAACATTTTTTTCTCTTTTCTGAGAATATTTTCATGTCGGGTCATTGATTCAATATTTCCGGTTAAAAAAATTCTTTTTGATGGTATTTTAAGGAGTTGTGTCACTGATGATTTGTTTTGACGATTTAAAACAGGAATAAATTTCAGCATCATTGCCAAATCAAATTGAGTGCCTTGTTCCAGAAAATCAGACCAGACAATATCTTTAATATCCATGCATACCGCTTTTAGATTGGTGGGAAGTACATGGGGTGCGTATAATTGTAATTGTTCGATGACTGATGCATCTTTATCAATGGCAAGATATGTTTTTAATGGCTTATTTTTATGAAATGGATATGATAATGGATGCAGCCCGCAACCAATATCAACAATTGTTTTCGGTGAATCAATTAAATTGAATAATTGTTTGTAAAATTCATCATAAAATGGCTGACGTTCCTTTGATGATATATGACTTGCTAACAAATCCTTTATAATAGCGTTTCGTTTTTCTGGATTATTATCATGCACATCAATAGCAGCTAGGCGATCTTTTAAATTGCTTTGATTTGCCGAATGCTGGTGGTATTGGCGTAAATGATAATATATGGTCTTTTTCACATCTTTGATAAAACATTTATACGCTTTTAAACGCGTAATATGGGAACTGCTGTTTTCTTGAATTTTTTGGATCAGTTTGGGATGGCGTTGGATAATTTCATTGATATGCATTTCTGCACATTCCTGTTCAACTTTGTATCGACTGCATATGGATTTAACTTCTTGATCAATTAGTTCTTTGGGTAGAATACTCATTCTGACACCAATGCGTGCCAGGAATTTTGCAATGCACTATCAGGAAACCAGTATTCATGATGAGCCAGAATATGATCAAGATGTTGATCCAGCGCATTTTTTTCAATCGCCATGCGGATATCTTTTATTGTTTGAAGGATTGTCCACAGGTTGTGGCAGGTCAATCGTTTAATATCATCAAAAATTTGAGAAGGTTTATCAAATTGTTTGCAATACGGGCACTTACATGCAAATTCCCCTGAATTAATTTTTCCTCTGTCCTGAGTGGCACCATATGGGGTCATATACCACCCTTGACGCGCATAGTGTGCGTATGATGAAGAATCAAAAATGTTGGCGCCCAGAGCAACCATAAATGGCAGTTCGACAGGGTCTCCAGCGCCATACACGTGTATGGGGATATTGTCATCGCATACACATCGGGCATCCTGTATGACTTTTCCAACAAATGCAAGATTATGGTTTCGATTGAAAAAAGGGACCAGACTTCCCAACGCAAGATAACGAACATTCAACTGCATTAGTTCTTCAGTGCTCTTTTGTCTTAAATCGTGGTATTTTCCTCCCTGCTGAACACCGGCTAATGTCGCACATTCTAATAGATGTTGTGCTTCCTTGATGCGCAGAAGTGTTTTGTCCCATTTTTTTTCAGCAATTTTTCTGGATTCGCCGGGACCACAGACAAGATCCAATGGGGAGACAATATCTGCACCAATACTTTCCTGAAATTTTACAATGGTTTTGTTTTTTAAATAAAGACTGCCCTGAAATCCCTGGAATGCGCCGGAGTCTGTCATAACAAGTTTGGGGAATCCAACGAATTGATGAAGCGAATGATCTTTTTCCAATTTTTTTCGAATGTCTCTGTTTTTATATAAAAAAAAAGCATTGACGATACATCCCTGAACATCAAATTCGTTGACCCACAATTCTACAGGAAAAGGCGATTCAACAGGATGATAGACAGGTAAAAAAATGGGAAGTGAAAAAGAAGCTCCTTTTCTGTTTGAAAGCATTGGCATTTTGGTATTTTTTTTCATGGCGTTGCTGTAATGGGTTGCCTTTTTTATTAAAATGTCCCCTGAGCAGAAAAGTAAAAAATGACACGATCTTCATCATCTTCAGGGCTGACAGGAAAGGCAAGATCTGTAAAACATGAAATGGAATTGTTATAAAAAAAGCGCAAGCCCAGACCATATCCAGTCAACGATTTTGATTGTGGGCCAATTTCCGGTTCATTGTTCAGCCGAATCCATCCATGATCAACAAAAATTCCGCCCTGGATAAGTTCTGACAGTGTTTGTCCCAAATATTCCTGTTCTGAGGTTGGTGAAAACATCCATTCCAGAGAAATGTTATATCCCATATCTCCTAGGTATGCAGTGGGTTGATGTCCACGCACCGACTCATATCCACCAATCGCCATTTGATCTAAGGGGATCAAATCCTCTGAAGACCACTGACCATTTATCCGAAATGCCAGATGGCTATATGGTTTGATCTGTTGAATACGCGATCCGGATAACATTATTTTGTGAAGCGGTTCATTGGTGTTTTCTATGCCTGGTCCCTTGTCCACAAAACTGACCTGATAGGTACACTGGCCCAAGGTTTTTCCAAAATAATGATCAATCATATCTAAATCAATACCAGCATTGACTGTGTTTAATTGATATGTCCCCCCAGGCTTGTCGTCATCAATAGTGGTTTCGCTGAAGGTATGATAAATGCCCAAATGTGAATTAATTCTTAAACCGCGCCTCAATACAACAGGATGCTTGATATCTGCACCATACATTTCTGTTTGGCCTTCAATATTGAGAATCTCATAGTCTTGCCCCAGTTGAGAGCTGCTCTTGATAAACGAAAAAGCAACATGTGTTCCATGATAGTTGACTGGTATATCCAGGTTGGCAAATCCAACAAATAAATCTGAGGGATTATCTCCAGATATCCCTTTAACAAACAATGTCATCCCGCCAAAAGGATCTGTGATTTGTCCTGACAGACTATAGCGATTTTGACCCAAAATATCAGATCCATAGTTGTTATAGGATAACTTGAACTGGTGGGCCTGTTGATCTTTATTTTTCAGGACAATATCGACTGAACCTTTTTTTTTACCTTTTGTTAACATCAATTCTGTTTCATTTTCAGGCAGATCATTGACTAAAAGAAGGCCTTTTTCCAGATGACGTTCATGAATGACATAGTTTAGTTGGTCAATTTTAAAAAATCCTTTAAGCAAGTTATCTGAATAATACGTATTACCTGTTACCTGGATTTTATCCAGTATCCCCTCTGACACCACTAATTTAAGTTCGCCATCTTTGATGTCTTGCTTTGGTATATAGCATCGGGCTAAAAAATATCCCTGTTCTTTGTAAATCAATGTAATGCGATCTGTTAGCAGTTGCATGTCTGCAAAATTAAGCATGGCATCAGGAAAATGACGTTCCATATAACTTCTAAGCAAATTTTCAAGAATTTGATTTGATATGACAGTGTTTCCCTGAATATCAAAGGATTGAATATGCACCCGCATCGGAGATTCATCCTGAGCCATCGCAGTATTCAAAACCAATAATAATAAACACACGTAAAAAGAAACCCCCCGAACAATTGATAAATATAAGTTACTCACGAAAAACTCCTCTCCATAATTTCTGGCAGCTTCAAACGACAGGCTGCAGCAAAATCTTCTGGATAATGTCCATTGATCCATCGCAATTGGGCCTCGCTAAATGCACCAGGTGATTCGGGCATTCTGGGTAAAAATGCAATAATTAATCGTTGATCAGTTGGTTCTGCTAGAAAACGACTGGCATATTCAATGTGTGTAACCAGTTGCGCATTGAGTGCAGATAAAATTTTCGCAGTAATAAATATACCACGATCCAAAGCATCCCGCATGTTGCGATCGGCCATGAGGATATTTCCTATAGCCGATGTGGGCATAATTTGTATTTCCCACTGTGATGTTTGCGCTTTGGGAACATAAATCATAATATGCGCGTCAGAATAAATAATTAGCTCCTGTGGGCCATTGTTTGGATCATCCATCCGCCGATTATTTTGAATTGCCTGGGCATAGGTATCAAAAAAAGAACATCCATATTTGTGCGCATAAGCTTTAATAAAATCGGTAACAAGATCACCACACGCATAACTATCCATAAAAACATTTGTTTCATTGGTTGGTATCTGTGCGGGAATCAAAGCATATTGTTGATGAATTTGCTGATGCGACGCATGCAGCCGATAATGATTGGGCGCATAACCCGCACCAAAATTCCATCCCCACAGATTTCCAGTATAGGTCGGTATTTCTGGGGACTGTTTCAAATGCATCAAAATTGCCTTTCGAAGTGGTTCCAGGGCATCAGCCGGTATCCTTTGTCGATTTGCATTGATGGGAATATGAAATTGTTTCGCCAGATAAACAAAGGTGCGCTGATAATATAAATGTCGCATGCCAGTAATATCATCCATTGTCAGAGAATCAATATCATACCGAATGGCATCATCTGCCATATTTGCAGCATAATGTCCCCAGGGGATATAGCTGTTTGCACGCAAGTACTCAAAAACATGGCTTTGTTTATTGGAATATTCACCAACAATGGGGCTTTGTCCCTGGACACCTGGACGAAGTACCATGGCGCTTTTGTAATTATCCGGAAGGTTCGGATTATTTGCCAGCGTTTCAAAAATGAGTGGATTATGTATGATCGGACGGCCATTTGATTCATGATATTTTAGACCTGTTGGCGCATTTTGACTGTCAAATGTAAACGCACAAATATGCTGGGCCAGTTGGATCAGATCCTTTGGATCATTTGATAGTAATGCAATTGTTAATTGAACAGCCTCGGGTAATTGTGACAGGAGTTGATCAATTTTTTCATTAGGAATTATCGTTGTATCGGCCCATTGCACCAGTGTACGCGACCATGAAAATGAGGGTTTTGCACTTAAAGAAAAAGTTGTTAAATCTTTCTTTTTTTCATCTGCCCAACGCTTTTTGATATAGGTGGTTCCTTTAAATGGTAACGCATTGGGGATTTCATAAATCACATCTGCTTCTTGAATTTGAATGTCTTCTGCTGGAAAATTATTCTGATTTGTATATGCACGGCCATTGGAAAAAAATCCCAATGACTGGATCGTATCATTGTTTCTTAAATTATCTACGTCATATGATGGTTGATGAATACCAAATATAAATTTACCTTTAGGGGATATACAGGTTCTGATGGCCATTGTTACTCCCAAAAAAAATAGAATGAAACTCTGTAACAAATTATTTCAAAACTAATCTTCATCACGAATATTCTCAGATTCAGATTCATAATCATCAGCGGAGTTTTTTCCTTCCAAAATAGACAACATAACATTCACATGACTATTCAAATCTGCCGCCTGTGATGAAAGCGAATCGCAGGCACTTGCATTTTGCTGGGTAACATCTTCCATTTGAGAAAGTGATGTATTAATCTGCTCAATGCCTTTGGTTTGCATGTCTGAGGCTTTGGCAATATCACTGACAAGTTGCGTCACCTCTATTGAGATTGTATTGACCTCTGCAAATGCATCGCTCGTTCGAACAACCAGCTCGTTGCCTTCCTTAATCTTACAGACGTTTTGCTCAATAAACTTTTCAGTGGCTTTGGCAGCATCAGCCGAACGTTTTGCCAATACCCGAACTTCATCAGCGACAACCGCAAACCCGCTTCCCGCTTCCCCTGCAGTGGCTGCTTCAATTGATGCATTTAATGATAAAATATTGGTCTGAAAAGATATGTCATCAATGGTTTTAATTACCTTGACTGTTTCTTCACTTGTTGTTGAGATTTCTTTCATTGAATCGGTTAACGCTTTCATGGCATCATTGGTTTTATCCATCAGAATATTGACTTTTTTCATCAATTGGTCGGCCTGATCCGCATTTTCGTTGTTTGATTTTGCCATTGAAGAAATTTGTTCCATGGATGATGATGTTTCTTCAAGACTGGATGCCTGCAAGTTGGCACCTTCAGAAATTTCTTTGCTGGCATGATTTAAGGCATCACTGCTTTTTGAAAGGTTTGTGGTAATTTCACCAAACTGACTTTGAACTTCACCAAACTCTTTATTGCTGAATTTTTTCAGTCCTTGAAAAATTTCTCTAATAGGGCCAGTAATTGCGCGTGTCAAAAAGAATGATATTAAGATGGATACAATAATACAGGCCAACGTTCCCACAACAATCATCTGCTGTGCCAGCTTTGCAGACCTGGATGCCTGATGCTGACGATCAATCATGCGGGAGTTTTCATTGCGAATAAAAGCGGATAAGGTTTTTCGTACTTTTTCCATGATACGACTGCCTGTCCCGGCTTCAATCAGTGCTGTAACATCAGCCATAACTGAACGTTCTTTATTGGCTTCCATTCGTTTTTTTATTTCCGGCTCGGCATCTTCTTTAATCCATTTTGTAAGAATTTTTTTTATTTGATTAATACTTTCCTCAGTATTTTCAATAACAAATGCGTTATCCACAAAATCCATCAACTCATATATTGTACTTTGAAATTTTTCTTTCTTTTTTTCCAGCATTTCAAGAAATTTTTCATTGCCTGTAATCAAGTAACCGCGCAAACTGTTTTCCATCTGATCAATGCATCGTCCTGCAGCCAGTGTCATTCGGCTGGCCCATTCACTTCTGTCAGTATCAAAGGCATCAAGTAAATCTTCAATATAAAATTCGATTTCATCTAATATGATAAAACTCTCATTCGTATCAATCTTTGCGATAATATGATCAAATTCAGGGTCTTTGTTCGAAATATTTTTTCGCGATTCAATGAGCGGCGTGGCAAATTCATCCATCCATTTTGTAAGGAGCTGTTGCATGTTTTCAAAAAATTCAACAGTTTCTTCACGATCAAATGTGGCTTCAATAATTTGATGAACAAATTTTTCATGCCGAAAAAAGGCATCTTTGGCATTCTTGTATTTCAACAGAAATTCATCTTTGCCAGTAATCAAATATCCCCGCATACCGGATTTTAAATTTTCGATATCAGTCGTGATGGTCATAATCAGGTTGGTGCCGCCCATATTTTCTGAATTAAGAAAATCAATATCCAAGCTTTCTAGATGAATGGCAACTTCCTCAAGTCTCTTTTTTCCAATACCAGATGCCAATTTTTGTTTTACATATTGATCGTTTTTAATGGTAATTGCGACCTGACGACGTTTGGCGATTTCAGGTTGAGCAGCTTTTTCATTCCATTTATCAATCAATTTTTCAATTTTTTTTAGACGTTCCACCTGTTCAGCACTGTCTTTAACCAGTTGGATTGATGTTTCAATTTTTTTATGAAGGTTCATATTTCCATTGGTATAGGATCTTAAAAAAGCATCTTTTCCGGCAATTAAAAATCCTCGTTCTCCACTTTCAAGGTCGCTAAGAATTTTATCAATATCCTTGGCACTGCCCATGATACGATGGCTGGAGTCTACCCAGGCACTGGTTTCCAGGAGTGTCTTGATATTGATCATGCACACAATTCCTAATACAATGACCAATAATAGAGGGGCACTACTGCCCAAAATCATTTTTGTTCCTAAACCCAATTGGCGAAACATGCTTGTTCTCCCATGTAATAAAGATTGCGTTAGTCAATCGACTATGTGAAATTGTTTATTTAATATGAAAAGTGATCATCTGTCAATAATAATATAGATTCAAGTT
>Ga0272440_1000571_pt1 | contig 31126 bp, 26 predicted proteins | sample SSMMMBAug17_FD_192440 | JGI IMG/M metagenome (GOLD analysis project Ga0272440, IMG submission 192440) | Marine sediment archaeal communities from Little Sippewissett salt marsh, Falmouth, MA, United States - SSM-MMB-Aug17 | ecosystem: Environmental > Aquatic > Marine > Wetlands > Sediment ... | reverse complement strand
GCCTGGGAAACATCGGTGGTGATTTGCTGGAAGTCAAGTCTAAAAAAACTTGAACATGCGAATGGATTGTCTCGCATCAATCTACCCCATAATCCCGATTCTTTCACTAATTTTATAAATAACAATTGACCTTTTTAATACCAAATGTTAATTATCTTTATTTAACGTTAAGGCATTCTCGAAGAATAAGTTACTCATTCTTAAAATGTATTTTTGGGGGGATATTACTCTAGAGCCAATGATTGTCCTGTATCTGAGATCAATAACCTCAAACATTCTCATGTTAAATGCGGCACTTGTTTTTTGAGCTTTCCTATGGATTCATATTCAAAATAACGTTATTGGATATGATCTGATAATTAATAAAATAATGGTACGATATCGTACACAAACAAAAAAGAGGTTGAGTCAATGCTTTATTTAATGCGCAAGCATGCAACATCATGGTTTATCAAGCTTGTATTGAGCGCAATCGTGATTGTGTTCGTCTTTTGGGGCGTCGGATCTTTTCGCGAAGGAAAAATTAATCGCGTGGCTGAAGTCAATGATAATGTGATTACAATAGATCAATACTATGATGCATACAACAATTTAATTGAGGGGTATAAACGTCAGTTTGGCGATAATTTTGACGAATCAATGTTGGACGCCCTCAATATTAAACAACAAGTTGTCAATACATTGATAGAAAGAGAGTTAATCATTCAGGAAGCCAACCGCTTGAATGTTCGGGTTACCGATGAAGAGCTGGCGAAATCCATTCAATCCATTTCTTATTTTCAAAAAGATGGGATTTTTGATAATCGTTATTATATCAACGTTTTAAGAAGAAATCGGATGTCGCCTGAGCAATTTGAATCATCCCAGCGACAATCCTTGTTACTTGGAAAATTAAGAGAGCTGGTTATGGGCAGTGTGAAAGTCTCTGATGATGAAGCGCATGAATGGTTTAACTATAATAACGAGATGGTTAATTTGGATTATGTTGTATTTGAATCAGATAGTTATACAGGCATTTCTCCAACACAAGAAGAAATCAAAGCATATTATGAAGTCAATAAAGATAACTATAAAACCGATCTGGAAATTAAGGTTGCTTATGTCTTATTTGCAAAAGAAAAATATAAATCCGATATAACCATCAGTGATGAGCGTATTGAAATGTACTATGAATCCAACAAAAGCGATTTTGAATCCCCAAAAACAGTTGAAGCCAGACATATTTTGCTCAAATCTGATGCCTCTGCCGATGCTGAAACTGATGCTGCAATTAAAGCACGCGCCAATGAAATATATGAGAAATCAAAAGAAAAAGATGCTGATTTTGCCAAACTGGCACAAGAATATTCAGAGGGTCCCAGTAAAGATCGAGGGGGCTATCTGGGCGCTTTTAAACGTGAAGACATGGTCAAACCTTTTTCAGATAAAGCCTTTTCAATGAAAGCCGGTGAAATTAGCGAACCGGTTCGTACATCCTTTGGATGGCACATCATAAAAGTTGAAAATGTAAATGAAGCTGTTGCTTTAACTCTTGGTGGTGCCACGCCGGAAATTCGTCAGAAACTCATTGATGAAGACGCTGATAACCGAGCCTATGATGCTGCTGAAAATTTTTACGATACGATTTATGATGACCCCCTTACATCGGCAGCCAAAGCCAGCGGTATTTCCGCTGTTGTGACAGATTTTTTTGGTCGGCGTGGTCCGACTACATTGTTCAGGGATAGCTATTCCTTTGCACGTAAAGCATTTGAATTGGAAAATAATCAGGTCAGTGACATTGTGGGCCTGGATAAGGGCTATTATATTATCCAACTGCTTGAAAAACAGGAACCTTTTGTTCAGAAGCTTGTTGTGGTTCAGGATCGGGTTGAAAAAGATTTACGAAAGGACAGACAGTTGAAATTCGCATTTAATGATGCCTTGACGTGCTTGAAATCTATAACAACAACAAGTGAAACAGAATCAACAACTCAAACATCAAAAAATGAAACATCATTAACGCAAACAGCAATAGCCGGCCCTGAATGTAGTTTTACCAGTACAGGATTCTTTAAAAGAAATGAGGCCATTCCTGAAATTGGACAAGAAGAAGAAATAAACAAAGCCGCTTTTGACTTGACGCAGAGTAATCCTGTTGGATACACAGTATATAAGGGATATAAAGGGTACTATGTCATTCGATTAAAGGATCAAAAGAAACCTGAAGATAAAGAGTTTGAGGATTCCTTGATGTCAGTCAAAGATACAATTCGTCAGAATCGTGAAAGTCGCTTTTTTGATGACTGGATTAAACGCTTAAAGATGAACAGTAAAATTGAAATTGAAGATCGGTTCCGGGAATCTTTATGATCCATGTTTCCAATACGCGATACCATCCAGTCTCAATGTGTACCTGTTGTTAACTATGCATTGATTGGCATCAATATCTGTTGTTATGGAATACAAATATCCTATGGTCCTTTGGAGGAAGGCCTGATTTACCTATATGGTTTATTGCCTGCCAGGTACTCAATGCCAGAGTTATCCATGCATTTTACAATTGAACAGCAGTTGTTTTCATTGCTTTCATTTATGTTTTTGCATGGCGGGTTCTGGCATTTATTGACCAACATGTGGACATTGTTTATATTTGGAGACAAAGTTGAAGATCACTTTGGTTCTATACGTTATTTGATATTCTATTTATTATGCGGTATGGCATCCGGGGTTGCCCATATATTGACCAATTATTTTTCACCAACACCAACGATTGGTGCCAGTGGCGCCATAGCAGGTGTAATGGGCGCATATTTTATTATTCATCCGGGTGCCAAGATATTGACACTGATACCTATCATAATTATCCCATATTTTATTGAAATTCCAGCATTTATATATTTAGGTATCTGGTTTATGATTCAGGTGGTCAGTGCGGCTGGCAGCAACAGTCAGATTGGTGGGATTGCATGGTGGGCGCATATTGGTGGATTTATTTCGGGAATCATTTTACTTCGCATCATGTCTGATATGCCAATTTCTGAAGTTTCTAAAAAAATTAGAAACAAAACAATACGACGTCGAACACCCCATTTGCAAATTATTCGGCCGATTGGCGCAACAAATGATGATCATTTATACGCAAACATTCAGGTAACACCTTATGAATCAACCCATGGTGTTCGAAAAACAGTAAACATTCCCTGGGGATTTCACGATCAATTATTTCGGATAACAATTCCGCCAGGGATGCGAGATGGTTCTTGTTTACGCTTAAAAGGCCAGGGAAAAATATTACCATCAGGTATACGAGGAGACCTTTTTTTAAAGGTAATAATACAATGAAAGAGAATTCGATTCAATACACATGCAATGATTATCGCACTGAAATGATCTTGCTTTCTTTAAACAAAAAATTGACAGATCCAATGTTGTCTGAAAAGGATCGACAAAATATTTATAAAGAAATTCATCGTCTGGAAAAACAAATGGGAATGGCATAACAATGTTGAAAGATCAGTTCAATATTTAAAATTGTTAACATAAACCCCTATCCAAAAAGACTTAAAGAAAGTCAATGATCAGATAAAAAAAATGCTAAAAGAGTTGTCAAATAAAAAAAATAGTTAATTTATTGATTTAAATATTTACATTTAAGGAGGAAAATAAGTCATGAAAAAATGGAAATGCGAGGTTTGTGGTTATGTTCATTCGGGTGATATAGCCCCTGACAAATGCCCTGTTTGTGGGGCATCAAAAGAACATTTTGTTGAACTTGTTGAGGAAACTTCTTCAAAAGAGCCTGAAACGAAATGGCAATGCACAGTATGTCAATATATTCATAAAGGTGCCCAACCACCTGATAACTGCCCTGTGTGTGGTGCAGATAAATCAAAATTTGTAAAAATTGATGAAGAACCAGTTACTTCACAAGAAGCAGAACCACAACAACAAATGCCGCAAACTGATGAGACAGAATCTCTCATGGCAAAGTTATATCAGTTGATTTCTGACAATGTTATTGCACATCATTTGCATCCAATCAGCGTCCATATTCCCAATGGCGTTATTCCAGTAGCGGTCATTTTTGTCTTGCTGTCAATCATGTTTGGATCTGGCAATGTGGGGCTTGCTGCTTTTTACAACACGGTTTTTGTTGCTTTGGCCATGCCTGTAGTACTTTTTACAGGATACGTTGAATGGAATCAACGTTATGGCGGCACTTTTACAAATTTATTTATTACGAAATTGACCTGTGGCGGTGTTGTTTTTGCAATGTCAATTATTTTGATGTTATGGGGAATTTTTGATCAGAGCGTCACGCAATCCAATGGAGATATCTCCTGGCTATATCTTATTTTTTATTTTATAATGCTAGGCGCAGCTGGTATTGCGGGGCATCTGGGCGGAAAACTCGTTTTTAAGGAATAAGCGCATCATGAAAAAATGGATTGGTCAATTTTCCAATTGTCGCATTCTTGTAATTGGCGATTGTATGATTGATGAATATGTTTGGGGAACAGTAGATCGTATCTCTCCTGAAGCTCCTGTGCCGGTTGTTGCAGTTAAACGTGACAATGCGACATTGGGTGGTGCAGGCAATGTGGTGAATAATCTGGCTGCTTTGAAGGCTGATGTTACCATTATTGGCACGTATGGCTCTGGTGAAAATGGCAAACGATTGAAAAAGATGTTTGAAAATGTGGGTGCAAATATTAATGGCCTGGCTTTGGATAAAACACGCGCAACAACTATTAAAACGCGAATTATGGCATCACAACAACATGTACTCCGCATCGACAGAGAAACATCACATCCAATCAATAGCAAAATGGTAGATTTAATCACAAAAAATATATCCAATTGTATTGCGTCTATCCACTTGATAATTGTTTCAGATTATGGAAAAGGATTGTTGACACCAGATATGCTCAAAGCAATAATGAAATTGGCAAAAGAGCATCATAAATTGGTAATGGTTGATCCAAAAGGATTTAATTACGAAAAATATCGTGGCGCCAGCATTATCACACCCAATAGCAAAGAGGCGGCACTGGCTGCCAATATGGATATCGCAGATATGTCATCGCTTATCTGTGCCGGTCAAAGTCTGATGGAAAATGTGGGCTTGCCTGGACTGCTAATCACCTGTGGTAAGGATGGTATGGTGTTGTTTGAACCCGATAAATCACCCTATCACATTGAAACCCGTGCCAGGCAGGTATTTGATGTTTCCGGTGCTGGTGATACAGTTATTTCTGTCATGGGGCTTGCATTGGCTGCAGGTGCAGGTTATCGAGAGGCCGCATCTCTTGCCAATTCAGCAGCTGGGCTGGTGGTTGGAAAGGTTGGCACTGCGACTATTTCTCAAGATGAGCTGATGGATGCCATTGTATGAATTTTATAGAATCACATGATGAAAGCATTGAGCTACATGTTCTTGTTCAACCACGATCTTCAATGAATAAAATTATAGGTGTCATGAATAATCGATTGAAAATCAAGCTCAAAGCGCCACCGGTTGATGGTGCGGCAAATAAGATGTGTATCCAATTTCTGGCAAAAACATTGCACGTTCCGAAATCTCATATTGAAATTTTATCCGGGAAAAGCAGCAGACAGAAAAATATTCGTATCATGGGCGACCCTGCGGCCATGATGCAACAAATGATGCAATTAACAAAATGAATATACCAAAAATATCCATTCATGGCGGCCATAGCGGGGAATTTTGTCATCATGCAAAAGATAGACTTGAAGATATCGTTAAAGCTTATATTGACAAGGGGTTTCAATGGGTAGGAATCACTGAACATATCCCCCCTCCACACAATGGATTGCGATATCAGGATGAAATTGAGGCATGCCTGGATTCTGTATTTCTAAATCAACAATTCGCCAGATATATGGCGAAGGCGAGATCTTTACAAAATAAATATCAAGATGACATTCAATTATTTATCGGTTTTGAATCTGAAGCCTATTCTGGTTATGTCAATCATGTAAGATGTTTGATCAAGCAATATCAGCCCGATTATGTGGTTGGATCTGTGCATCATGTGGATGATATTAATTTTGATTATTCACCCACTGTTTATGAAAAGGCCATCACACATGCCGGGGGAATTATTCCCCTTTATGCACGTTATTTTGATCTTCAGTATGAGATGATTCTGGCACTTTCGCCCAAAGTAATCGGACATTTTGATGTGATTCGGCTTTTTGATCCAGACTATCGAAAACATTTGGAAGTCCCTGAGATTTCAAAACGAATTCATCGGAACTTATCCCTGATTCGTTCGAAAAAATTGATACTTGATTTCAATCTCAGATCATTAATTAAAGGCGCAGAAGAACCCTATGTGAGTAATTGTATTTTGAATGTTGCACAGTCAATGGGGATATCAATTGTGCCGGGGGATGACTCTCATAGCATTGATACAGTAGGCGTAAATATCGAAACAGGTATCTGGCTGTTGCAAAATGCTGGCATAAATTTGCAATGGCAAAAGCCGGTTTCGTAAACGAAAATCATTATAAACAGTAAAAGAGGACCTTATCATGAAATACATCCACAATACATTGGGATTGATTATCCTGTTGTTTATTTTGGGATGTGGAACATCATACGATAATCCAGTGGACCGCTTGAAAGATCAGTTAAAAGATGTTCCCACCTTTTCCATTATCCTTGAGGATATGAAACAGGATGGCAACGTTTTTACACATTACTTTCACAAATACAAGATTGTTCAATTGGATAATGCCTGGGTCACAAATTGGGAGGAAGTTTCCGAACAATATTTCAAACAGAACGAAAACTTTTTGGGCATGACCCTGGCATCAAAAAAAGATGGACAACCAAACAATCATGTTGCACCACCTGGTTATGCCTTTGTTGGCGACAGCAATTATGGCCAATGGCGTCAAGATGCCAATGGTGGCTCATTTTGGGAATTTTATGGCAAATATCGTATGTTTACTGATGTTTTGGGGTTTTTTACAGGCCCTGTTTATCGACATGACTATGATGATTATCATCGGTATCGCAGTGATAGAAGGCCTTTCTTTGGAAAAAGTCATCAATATGGAACAAAAGGAACGTATACAAAGGAACTCAATCCAACATTCTATGAACGTCGCATGACACGTGAAAATAAAAAGAAATCTTCCTTTTTGGGGCGGGTATCCAAACGTTTTGGTAACAAAAAACGTATTGGAAGGACACGAAGTGGTTTTCGTTCCAGAAGTATGGGGTTTGGTAAATGATTTCGCAACCCATCAATTTTCCATAATATTAAAGGAGGACGCCAATGATTATTGACAAAATTCTGACATCAGGTATACTAATTATCTTTTTTTATTTGATATTTTTTATCGGTAAAAAACTTCATGATCTGATTCATCGTACCTATGATTTAAATGACGAACTTGTTGAGAAAGATAATCCGGCACTGGCACTATCTGTTGCTGGATATTATGCCGGTCTTGTGTTTGCGTTGGGCGGCTCTATTGTTGGCCCCAGTCATGGGCTGATTGCCGATTTAATTGATCTGGTGATTTATGGCTTATGCGCCATTGTGTTGATCAATCTTTCCTGGTTTGTTTGTGATCGACTGATCCTGAGACGTTTTCATGTGATTGATGAATTGATTCGCGATCAAAATCAGGGGACTGGCGCAGTTTCATTCGGTGTAAGTATCGCATCAGGTCTTGTTATTTATGGGGCAATTTCTGGAGAGGGCGGTAATGTCTGGACTGCAATTACGTTCTGGTGTATTGGTCAATTCATGCTCATTCTGGCCGGATGGCTGTATAATTGGATAACACCATACTGTATTCATGAAGAAATCGAACGAGACAACGTCGCTGCGGGGGTCAGTTTTGCTGGTGCATTGATTGCAATGGGAATTATCGTCGGACTGTCTGCTGAGGGGAATTTTGAATCCTGGCAAAATGATTTACCTCGTTTTATATCTATTTCTGCTATTGGCCTGGTGTTATTACCAATCATTCGATTTTTAACTGACAAAGTGTTATTTCCAACACGAAAGATTACTGATGAAATTGCAAATCAGGAAATCCCTAATGTTGGGGTGGCATATATCGAAGCTTTTTCATATATTGCTGCGGCATTCATTATTTATTGGACTGTATAAATGAGGCAAAATCATCCATATAATGCCATTGTCTTTTCAGGCGGTGGATGCCGATGTTTCTGGCAGGTTGGATTTTACGAAGTGCTTTCTGAAGCATATTCTTTTGTGCCAAATGTTTTTGCAGGTGTGAGCGCTGGCGCAACGATGGCTTGCATGATTGCGGCAAACCGCATTAAGGAAGGCATTCGGTTTTTTATGGATATGGCACGAAATAATAAAAAAAATCTGTATATTGAAAATGTGCTGAATCAAAAACCGCTGTTTCCCCATCACGATATGTATTTAAAATCACTTAATTTTATTCTGGATGATCAGGCTTTGAAAGCAATCAAACGATTTCCCGCTGATATTCGCGTTTTATTATCACACCCTCCTGAATGTCTGGGGACATTTACAGGTGCATTAATTGGTTTTTTTGCATATTCATTCGAAAAATTATTGTTCGAGCCATTACATCCAAAATTTCCAGTTTTTCTGGGATACAGGGCAAAAGTGATATCGGTAAGATCCTGCCCAAATAAAAAAGAGCTGATAGATCTGCTTTTACAATCATCATGTACCCCGCCAGTCCTTCCTTTTCTTAAAAGAGATGGAAAACCAGTGTTTGATGGCGGCTTGATAGACAATGTTCCGGCTCGAATTATCAATACATCCAATCAAAAGGTGTTGGTGCTTCTAACAAGAAATTATCCCAAAAATAAATTGCAACAGGTGAAAAACACAACATACGTTCAACCATCAAGACCCATTCATGTTAAAAAGTGGGATTATACTGATCCGAAAGGCATTCAAAACGCATATGATTTGGGAAGAAAAGATGCTGAAAATTTTATCAGGAATAAGTCACTGCTTGTTGCGCCGCATTATTAGTTTTTGGGCCGAGTGTTGTCCATATCCATAATGAAATAATTTTGACAACACAAAAAATTTCTCATAAGGAGAATCTTTCGATGGTCAAGGACCAAAACAATAACACTTCAGAATTAGTTGATCAAATTATTGAAAAAGCAAAAAAACTAACTGTCGATCAACAGAAATACATACTCAGAAAACTTGAAAAATTTGAGTTTTTGGAAAAACGTGAATATCAGCGGTTTCGATGTGATAACCTTCATGTTGGCTTTGATATTGATGGCACACACAGCCGTGAACTTGTTTTGGATATTAGTGAAGGCGGCGTTTTTGTAAAAACAAATTCGCCTTTATCTGCGGGGCAAAAAATTATTCTGACCTTTGCTGATAGTGATGGTCGTGCGCAATATCGTGTGAACTCCACAGTTGTTCGTTCTGTTAACAATGGCGTTGCGCTCGTTTTTGATGCTGACAATCAGCAACAACGCTTGAAAATCAAGTCGATCATGACTTATGTTCGACATGTCGGTTATAGCATTGAGGAATAATCAAGAACCATCCCATTTTCAAGGAGCAGTATCATAAGGTTGTTCTTAATAGAATCAAATTGTAAAATCAAAATGGATACATATGAATGCTTATCTCTATAATAAAATCTGTAAATTGTTCGCGTATCATTATCATGATGGCCTTAAAGAAGGACTTTCACAATTTTCAGGACAAAGCCGTGTGGCATTGATATTTGCGACAGGTAAGAATGCGCCTGTCCATATCTGTGATCCCCAGAATTTACTTCAGGGCCATGAACCGAAACTCAAAGAAATTTATATAGACACCGAAAATTGGCGTGAAAACGCCATTCAAGCGTCTCGTCTCAGCGTACTGGATCAACCGCTTCCAGAAAAGAATCTGCAACTGGCAGGACTAATTTCATATGGCGGGACATCACGATCCATTTTCTATCAAATGTGGTTCACCGAACATCACCCCAATGTCTGTTCCATTGGCCCCACAGAACGTTGGCTGGAATATGCTGTATGGCTGATGTCTCAAGATGTAATCAGCGCACACGCCATTCACTCCGGAACATCAGGTTACGTGCTTGCAGGTTATTCTACACGTGCAGTGTATGACTACATTATGGACCTGTTGAGTGAGAGTTCAGGGATGGATATGCAAATGCCAGTTTATCAGGTGCTTAATACTGTCCTGGATATTTCCAATACCAGAGAAGAAGGTCAGTGGCCACAGGGGGAAATATGTTTTATCGAGCCCCATTATATAAATCAACTGACCTTTATGGCCAAATTTTCACAAAGAGAACAACCCACGTTATCCAATGCCAAGCATATTCGTAAACTACTCATTTCTGTTGAAAATGCCCAAAGAAAGCTTGTATCTGATGGCAAACATGTTGTGGGGATTGTCAGTAGTGACTCAATTCCTTCCAATCGTTTGACAGCGCATTTCTGTGTTGGGCATGGATTTATCAGAATTAATGGAGACTTAATTTGTAGTTTCAAGGATGGAAGTTATCATTCCTTTACGCATCAGGCCAATCTCGTGCAATTAGAAGAACTTTTGCTTGATTTAAAGCTTCAACCGCATGAAAATGTTCACAAACTATTTCAATCTATTAATAAAATCGTTCATCATTCAGAAAAAGGCAAACATGGATGCACACTGGTCATTGATAATAATCAACCCATGCTTAAAATATCGGGGCAACATTTAACATCACCTTTAGATCTTCGATTGACACATAATATTGAACTGGCACAATCTTTTTCAAAACTGGATGGCGCATTACATATCAGTACCAATTTGGAATTAACCGCATTTGGCTGCATTCTTGATGGTTTTACTGTCCCTGATGAAGATCGCGCCAGAGGCGCGCGTTTTAACTCTGCGCTTCGGTTTACTGCACAGAACGAGAATATTATCGTAATAGTCGTTTCGGAGGACAAACCTGTTTCAGTCATTCAGGGCGGTGTGGAATTAAAAGCGCAATGCGAGTGGCGTCCAACTTCGACATGCCTGGGCAATCCCCCGCTATTGACAGACTGGTTGGAAAAATCTTATGATTAAATGGATTGCAGTTGTTTGCCTTATGATATCTGTCTGTATTGTATTACCTCTCCAATATCAATCTGAAAACAACTTTTCTGCACGATGTGTCAAAGTCTTTGACTGTAAACGCATTATTGTATGGATTGAAAACCAATGGTTTTGTAATCGAATGAAAATAAGATTGGATGGTATACAATGCCCTAATCGAACAACAATACCAGGAAAACAGGCGCATATGTACGTTAAACACAGAATATATGGAAAAATGATTGATATTGAAATTGTCAAGCGCCGATTTTGGGGATGGTCTGATGCGATTATTTATTGTAATGGCGTATGTTTGAATAGCGCTATGAAAACAAAATGGAAGTAGTCTTTTTTTATAATGACGAGGAACCAAAAATGAATGAAAAATTAAAATGGCAGGTCGCATACCAGGTTGGTGTGCCTGAAGTAGATAATCAACACAAAAAACTGTTTGAAATGCTGAATAAACTTCAAGATATATATGAAACTGGTAATGATAAATCTAAAATTCAACATGTGCTTGAAGAAATGGGTGATTATCTCAATGTACACTTTTCATGCGAGGAAATCTATTTAAAGAATCATCCACGCATAGAGGCGCATCGAAAAGAACATTGGTTTTTTGTTGAAAAAACAATGAAATTTACAAAAGATTTCGATTTAAACGATGCGGTCTTTGAATATGAAATTCTTGATTTTTTGAAGCGATGGCTGATCAATCATGTTCTTAACACTGATATTGTTTACTTTCGAGAATTAAATAATCATTCGGAAAGTCTTTAATCTTAAGGAAAGCTCGGAAAATTACATGCTCATTTTTCTTGATCGTCCAAAAAAATAAAGTCGTGTAGAGACGTATCATGCGACGTCTCTACAGTACATTAGTTAAATTCTTTTTTAAAAAAAATCGGCTATTTAACAGCACTTCCAATAAAATCGCGAAATAAAGGATGTGCATTCATGGGCTTGGATTTAAATTCCGGATGAAATTGGCATCCCAAAAACCAGGGGTGATCTGGGATTTCAACAATCTCAACCAGTTCTTCATCAGGTGAGGTACCACTGATCACTAAACCATTGTCTTGTAGTATTTTTTGATAAGATGTATTAAATTCATAGCGATGTCGATGTCGTTCAGAAATGGTTGCAATATCATACGCTTTATGTGCAAATGTATCTGATACAAGCTTACAGGTGTATGCACCTAACCTCATGGTACCGCCTTTTTCTGATTGAACATCTCTTTTCTGAATGGTATCTGATTTTTCATCATACCATTCTCGCATGAGATAAATTACTGGATCAGGTGTGTTTTGATCAAATTCTGTACTGTGAGCCTGTGTGAGACCCGCTACATGACGAGAAAACTCAATTACCGCTACGTGCATGCCCAGGCAAATACCAAAAAATGGCACCTTTTTGGTTCGAGCGTACTGTGCGGTCAAAATTTTACCCGGTATTCCGCGAGAGCCAAATCCACCAGGTACAAGTATGCCATCAACATCATCAAGTTTGTTGTTGATATTTGTTTCATTTACAGTATCCGAATCAACATACTTAAGTTCAACTTTGCAATCATTGGCCACACCACCATGAAATAAAGCTTCATTCAGGCTTTTGTAAGATTCTTTCAAATCAGTATATTTACCCACGACTGCTATTTTTACTGATTTTGATAAATTATTCATTCTATTAATCAAAGATTTCCAAGGGGCAAGATTTGGGGCGGCTGTCCACATGAACATTAATTCTACAATACGTTCATCAATTCCTTCCTCATGTAAATTAAGAGGAACTTCATAAATATTTTTCGTATCCCTGGCTGTGATGACATCCTGAATGTCCACATTACAAAATAAAGCGATCTTTCTTTTAATATCCGGATCCAGCTTACGATCTGTTCTGCAAATTAGAATATTGGGTTGAATCCCAATGCTGCGTAATTCTTTAACACTATGCTGTGTCGGTTTGGTTTTTACTTCACCTGCTGTTGAAATGTATGGAACAAGCGTTAAATGAATATACAAAACATTTTCTTTTCCAATATCCAACCGAAAATGACGAATCGCTTCCAGAAAAGGAAGGCTCTCAATATCTCCAATCGTACCGCCTATTTCAACAATAACAACGTCTGCATCATTTTCGATACTTTTTATACTCGCCTTGATTTCATCAGTGATATGCGGAATAACTTGCACTGTGCCGCCTAGATAATCACCGCGACGTTCCTTTGTTATGACAGAATGATATATTTTACCGGTTGTAAAATTATTTTGTTTTCCCAGGCTTGCAGTTGTAAAGCGTTCATAATGACCGATATCCAAATCTGTTTCAGTGCCATCATCAGTGACAAACACTTCTCCATGTTGAAAAGGGTTCATTGTTCCCGGATCCACATTGATGTAGGGATCCAATTTTTGAAGTGTCACCCGAAGCCCACGGCTCTCAAGAAGTGCCGCAATGGATGCTGATGCCAGTCCTTTACCGAGAGACGATAAAACGCCTCCGGTTACAAAAATAAATTTGGTTTGATTTGCCATGATTATTCTTTTTTATAGTTATTAATTGCAAATGCCATTTGCGGCATTTGCAATGTGAAATGTTATTCAAATGTTCGTTGAAAATCACGAATTGTCTTTTTAACCTCATCCATATCAGTTTCATATGGTGACTCATAAGCTGTTTTTGCTGGATACATCTGACGATAATAGGAAACATCAAACAAATCTTTGGTAACTTCAGGATTGATTTTGAGTGTTTTCAGATTTATTTCCACCAGAACACTGGTATCCTGGATGTATTCAATTTTTTCTGGATACCAGACATCTTTGGTGATTTCTTTCCAATTCCTGTAAACAATTTCCAACGACTGTCCATATCCGCCCGGTGCGACAATCCATCTGCAGGGCCTGAATGTATTGATCTCAAGCCAAAGCTGAGGCACAGATAGATCTGGAAATTTTGCACCAATAACATATACTGCTTTTTTTTCAAACTTGCCATAGCTTGAAATGTTAACATCAATTCCTGATACCGACAAACGACGGCTAATCATTGTTTTATCACGTTCAAGCAGCAGATATTTGTATAAATCAAAAGTGGTATGTGGTTCATCTGAAACAATATTATCAACAATGGTCACGACACCTCTTGATGAAACAACGTGCAATTTCTGTTTGTCATTCATTAATATTTCAGAATGCATGGCGTTGGGAAATTTATAGATAACTGTCTCTTTTAATTCCAGTGGCTGGCCATCATTGTACTCTAAATTGTGCATAATAAAAGAATGAACAGCAGAAAGTGTTTCAGTGGCACCGAGATGTTTTTCCATTTCTTCAATCATTTGCTTACCAGGCATGACATACGCATTTGCTGAAATAGCCATGACAAATACACCAATGATATATATACATTTTTTCATCTTGTTAGATTGCTCCAATCATAGATCTTATTTATTTAAATGCAGTTGAAAATTTAGCCGCATCTCCCAAAATCTCTTGAATACGAATCAATTGATTGTATTTGCAAACTCTGTCAGTCCTAGACAGAGATCCTGTCTTAATCTGACCGGCATTAACTGCAACAGAAAGATCTGCAATAAAAGTGTCTTCAGTTTCTCCAGAGCGATGTGAAATGACAGTTGTATAACCTGCCAGTTTAGCCATTTCAATGGTTTCTAAGGTTTCAGTCACTGTACCGATTTGATTTAGTTTGATTAAAATGGAATTTGCGATTTTTTTGTCAATGCCCTCTTTTAATATTGCGGAATTCGTGACAAATAAATCATCCCCTACAATTTGAATCTTATCTGACAGGCAATTTGTCATAATGGCCCAACCATCCCAATCCTGTTCAGCCAAACCATCCTCAATAGATAAAATTGGATATTTTGCAATCAGGCTTTCATAATAATGAACCAGGTCTTCAGCAGACATGGATTTATTTTCAGACTTGAATTGATATTTGCCATCTTTATAAAATTCACTGGCCGCAGCATCAAGAGCCAGACCAACATCTTTACCAGGTTCATAACCAGCGGCTTGAATGGCATCAATGATAAATGTAAGTGCTTCCTCATTGGCGCCCAAATTTGGCGCAAAACCACCTTCATCACCCACAGCGACTTGAAGGCCTTTCTTGTTCAAGATTTTTTTCAAATTATGAAATATTTCAGCACCCATGCGAACAGCCATTGAAATAGAATCTGCACCCTTTGGCATAATCATAAATTCCTGTATATCCAGATTATTGGCTGCATGTGCCCCCCCATTAATGATATTCATCATGGGCAATGGCAGCGTACAGGCATTGATACCGCCTAGATAGCGGTATAATGGAAGTTCAAACGCATTGGATGCGGCACGGGCGACAGCCATTGAAACACCAAGAATGGCATTGGCTCCCAGTTTTGATTTGTTGGGTGTGCCATCTAGTTCCAACATGTGCCGATCAACCTCTGTTTGATCTGACGCATCCATGCCTTCGATCTCGGGCGCAATAACAGAATTGATATTATCTACAGCCTGTAACACACCTTTTCCCATAAAACGTTTATCATCCTGATCTCGTAATTCAAGAGCTTCACGTGTGCCGGTAGATGCCCCTGAAGGAACTGCGGCACGTCCCACGCCACTGAGTAATATGACATCAACTTCTACAGTTGGATTTCCACGAGAATCTATTATTTCTCTTGCGATTATTTTTTCAATTTCTGTCATTCTTTTTTTCTCCTTCTTAATTGTTTAATATATTTTGTAGGATATGAAAAAGTCGGTAACGACTATTCATATTTTATATCACATTCAAAATGAAATTTCAAACGGCAAGGCAGATTAAATAAGGAATGCTCTGAGAATACGTTACTCATTTTGTGAGAATGGCGTCCATATCTTTCGATGCGGGCATGAAAACGATTTTACATTAATGGTAAAGTAAAACGAATGCATGTACCTTTATCTGGATTGTTTTTTGCCCATATTTTACCACCATGCCCTGAAATAATATGTTTGCAAATTGTCAGTCCAATACCAGTACCGCCATTATTCGAATTGGTATGTTCGCATTTATAAAATTTTGAAAAAATATCTTTAAGTTCATCTTCAGGAATGCCAACACCTTCATCTGAAATATTAACGACCAACCATTTTTCATCAATGTCAGTTAAAGTGTCTATTGTAATTGTAATCAAAGAATTCATTTCTGAATAATGAATGGCATTTTGTAAAACATTGCGGACAACTTGCATAATAGCGTGTTTATTCATGTGCACAATGGTTTCACATTGCGGAGGAACCAGTGAAATTTCTATCTGTTTCTCATTTGCAAAAATTTGTTGTTCATGAATAACAAAATTGATTACAGGCAAAATATCCTGTTTACGTGTTGTCAACATGCGTTGGTCAGATTCCAGATTGTATAGCTCCAACAGACCATTAATGACAGGCATTAATCGGTTGGCAGATAATTTAATTTGTTCAAAATAATGCAATAATTTTTCTCGGGGAGCTTGTTGAATCTTTTTAATTCCAAAATTGGCAAAACTCAGAATCGCATGCATGGGGGTTCTGAATTCATGGGATATGTTTGATAAAATATCAGGGGAACTATTTTGAATATTTTTTTCTATCCGACCCGGCTCTTTTTCCGATTGTAATCGTCGATGGTTATTCTCTGTTGATGGTTTTTGAATAATCTCTGATTGTGTTGCATCATCATTTGAATGTTTCCTTCGTGTCTGTGAAATTTCTCGAATTGAAGCCACCCAAACAGCCCCATCATCTGTTTCAGTGCTTACTACTCGTAGATCAGCATCAATGTCAGGTTTTCCAGAGCGGATAATATTTATTTTCGTCATCTGATTGGGAATCAGCGGATATGGGAATATTTCGCCAACCAGTTGTGTTGATGCTTTATCAAATAATCTTTCTGCAGCCGGATTGACAAAATGAATCATCTTATCTTTTCCAACAACAACAATACCATCGTTCGTTGCTTCAATAATGGTTCGAAGTCGGTTTTCAGATATTTCTAAGGAGCGTGTTTTTTGATCTAAAATCTTTTCAGATTTCATTCTATCTGTAATGTCTTCCTGAATGAATAAATAATCTGACACTTTTCCATCGTCGTTTAATACCGGTGATATGGAACAGGAAACCCAAAACAGATCACCATTTTTTTTCTGATTACAGAGATTACCTTTCCATAGGTCAGTTTTGGAAAGGGTTTGAAAAATTTGGTTATAGGTTGTTTCGTTTTCACTTTCTGCCTGAAAGATGTTCGGGGAGCGTCCAATAATTTCATCCAATTTGTACCCGGTAACTTCAAGACATTTGGGATTTGCATATTCAATTCTATGTCTTTCATCTATCAAAAAAAGAATATTCGGACTCTGTTCCATTGCAATGGACAACTTACGTAAAGATGTCTCAGCTTTTTTTCGTTCATGAATTTCTTTTTTTAATCGATCAATATCTTTCTGTTTTTCCAAAATGGAGGTCAATCGGGCTTGAAGAACGACTGGACTGATTGGCTTGGAAATAAAATCTGATGCCCCGGCTTCAAAACACTCGGTCATCATATTTAAATTGGTTGCGCCTGTGATCATGATAACCGGTATGTGATTATAATCTTGATGATTTTTCAATTGCTTAATCAATGTTAAACCATTGATAATTGGCATATAAATATCTAATAAAATCAAGTCAATGGATTCTTCCTGTATAATCTTGAAAAAATCTGCACCTTGCATTGCCGAAATGGGTGTCTCCCCAAAAGAAGCAATTAAGTTGGTGAGTAAATGAACAAAAGTGGGATCATCATCAACAATAAGTATATTTGCCATATTGACTCTCTTTCAATTTAGTGTTTTTGCATGCCAGGTTTATTCTTTGCTTTGTGCTGACAGCAATTTTAATTGTTTTTGATATTCATTTATCGCTTTCATACATGAAATTTTTTTTTGATTGTATGTTTTGATGGCATTATTCAATTGATCGGCCTGTTCTTTAAGATATTGAATTTGAGTCGATTTTTTTTTGCCATTTTTTTGATCCAATGCTTCAAGCGCTTTTTTTTTTGCGATCAGTTGTTTATATTCTTTTTGTAAATCTTCTTGAATTTTTGCAATTTTATTACCAAGAAACTGAATTTGTCTTTCCTTCGACTGATTTGTATGCTGTGATTGTTGTTCGGCTGATTGAATTGCTTTCTGAAGTTCCTCACTGGTATCAGGTTTTTCTGGAACATATTCTTTGTATATATCCGCTTTTGGTCGTTGTCCTTCAGGCACCTCCGCAAGATTGTCTGTAAAACGCAATACACCATTTACATCTTTGTATTTGTAAAATTCGGCAACACAAATGGATGAAATAAAAAGTATCAATCCAAAACAAAGCATTATAAGGAATTGTTTTAATTTCATTATGACTCCTTTTTCATAATATTAAAAAAAATGATCGCCCACAGTCAGACATGCATTATGAAAACCTATCAAAGCCATCAATAATTTTCAAGCTATTTGGCCTGATTGAGCGACCTGCTGTTATGAATGTTTTTAAATTAATGTGTACTATGCAGTTGAAATATTGTCAATAAACGATATTTTTTATTTACCTGATCAATCATTATCAATTTTTGTATCAACAGACAATGTATGAACAGCCTGCTTTGGAACAATAAGAAATACACTTTTTTCGATACAATACCCATGATTGATCAGTTCACTTTTTGTAATTATGACATGAAACAGGCTTTCATTTACGCATACAGACAGGTCGCAATAAGGACCCCTGTCAATAATATCCCATATTTTTCCCAAAATGGTATTACATTGAATGGGATGGGGCTTTTTGGGGAATATTTGAATATCTTCGCCGCGAAAACAAATGTATTTTGCATTTGAAACAATTGGCGTGTTGATTTCCAATTCAAACCTTTCTGTTTTTGCCAAATTGCTATCTATTTGTGCTTGGAAAATATTTCTAAATCCCATAAATCTTGCAACAAAAGGTGTTTTCGGTGACTTGAAAAGCGTTTCAACAGGGCCGTGTTGTGCGAATGTGCCTTTATTGAGAATAGCGCCCCGGTCGCCAAGAAAGAGGGCCTCAGCAAAATTATGAGTAACCATCAAAAAAGTGGTGTCTGTATTTTTGTGAAGCATTTTCAATAGCTTTTGAATATCATCACGAAATTCTGGATCTAGAGAAGATAGGGGTTCGTCCAACAGAAGAATAGAAGGCCTTACTGCCAGTGCACGTATCAGCGCGATACGTTGTTTTTCTCCACCGCTCAAGTTACTGATTTTTCGTTCAGAAAGTTTTAAAATGCCAGTTTTTGCCATTAAATCATGAATTCGGTGCATATCATCCGGGCTTTGTTTATGATATGTCAGACCATATTGGATGTTTTCCAGGACAGTCATATGCGGAAAAAGAGCATAGTCCTGATATACAATTCCCACTTTTCGTTTTTCAGGCGGCGCATACGTCATATCCTGGTCGTTTATTATTATTTTACCGCTGGTAATGGGCGTGATGCCAGCTATGGATTCCACAAGTAAGGTTTTGCCAGAACCCGTCGGACCCAATAGAATAAAAAATTCATGCTTTTTGATATTTAAATTGATGTTTTTTAAAGAAAATTCTGGTAATTGGATGCAAAGATCTTGAATTTGAATCATCGGTTCATATCTTTTTTTGAAAGCAATCTTAAGCCAATAAACAACATCAGGCTGACCAAAATTAACAATACAGCGATGGGTTGTGAATATTTGAGGCCAAATGCAGTAAAACGTTCATAAATAAGGACTGGGGCTGTCATTGGATGATAGGCCACGACAATGACAGCCCCAAATTCACTAATTGCACGCGCAAAACACATAATAATGCCAACAATAATTGAGCGCCAGGCCAATGGCAGAGTAATTCTAAAAAAAGTGATGGTAAATGACGCCCCTAAACTTCTGGATACATTTTCCAGGCGAACAGGAATTGCTTCAAAGCCATTTTTCACTGTGTTGATATAAAATGGCATCCCAACAAATGTTAAAACAACAACAATGCCACTGATTGATCCCATCAAACGTACACCTAAATTATGTAAAATCGTGCCAATCCAGTGTTGTTTTCCAACAATGCTCAGTATGGCAATACCAATTACCGGATGGGGAATGACAATTGGCAAATCAATTATCCCTTCAACAAAACGTTTACCTAAAAACGATTTTCTTGCCAGAAGATACGCAAATGGTGTCCCAATGATAAATGATATCAATACAGCCATTCCCGATGTATACAAACTGAGACCAATCGCTTTTTGAATATCTGGATCGCAAATACTTTCGATTAGTATTTCCCATGTTGGCGCAAACAACATTTGAATTAAAGGTATGAGAATAAATGACAATACTGCGACACAGGAAATAATTGATATCGTCAAAAAAGGATCGTAATACTGTTTCATGGACTAGTTCTTGACAACGACTCGTTTTTTTAATACTTCAGGTAAGTTATCTTTCATTTCCTTTGTGGAAACACGGCATGGAATAAATGGGGGTTGTCCCATACTTTTCAGTATGGAAAGCCCACCTTCAGGATCAAACAGGTAATCCAAAAAAGCCACTGCTGCACACTTGTTTGGTGCATTCTTGATCAATGTAATACCATAGGTACAGGATTTTCCAACGCGTTGCATGCTTGATCCTGGTTTCTTACCAGACACTAAAACTTTCGCCTGTGAATAATATGAATCCAGTTGATAATTTCCCAGATTGATATGGTCGTCTAATTTGACATATTTTAGTTTATGCTGAATGGCAACAGATAAGTATTCCCAGGCATAATCCATGTTTCCGGTTTGCATCAGGGAAATTAATTCCACAGACTTGGGACGAATATTTCTTTTGGGACGATTGGCGATCAATTGATTATATAGTCCAGGTATATGGTAAAATTTTTCTGCCAGTTGAAGAACCATCAGACTGCGGTATCCACATGGGTCCAAGTTTGGATCTGAATGTCCCCAGACCACTCCTTTTCTTGCAAGTATTTTATGCCAGTTGTTTTGATTTATTTCTGATGCATACTTACTGTTTTTTGTATAACACAGCACCAGTTGATTACTGGCAAAACGAATATTCCAATTGGCATGTGATGGTATCAACGATTTGTCAATCACCTTATAATCTGCTGATCCCATAATGTCTGCTCTTTTTCCAACCTCAGAAATCATTCGTGCCATTTTCGTACTTCCACCTGCCTCGCGCAATATATCTACTTTAGGATATTGGGATTCAAAGTATTTTTCCATTGCTGCAAATGGAACAGAAAGGCTTCCCGCATGAAAAATGATCAATTTGCCTGCTGGATCAGCCATTGATTGTGTCGTGTCAATACCAGTTAGCATGATCATGACAGATAAGAGAATAAATTGTAATCGTTTCATTTTCAATACTCCTTATAATAATAATCTGTTTAAAACTTTATGTCGTATGTGACATAATGCGAGAAGTGTGTCAAGAAATATTTCATGAAAACATTTGTTTATGTTTGTTTTTTGTGTGGTTTAATTTTTATTTGGAAATGGAATATTCAATATTTTCAAATAAACAATACACGGGCGCATTCCAAAAAAGTCGGACATTCATTGATGATCATTGAAAAATGATTTATTTCGGCAAATCCAAGAACAGCGTAGGGCTAAAGCCCAACGCTGAATGGAAAAAGGACGCTAAAGCGCCCTCAATACCATTAAGAAATCATCGAAAAATAAGTTCCCCATTTATCTTGAACGTATAATAGTTTGGCACGTAGAGACGTAGCATGCTACGTCTCTACAGAACAAAAACCCCGATGAACAATTTTTAAAATGGGGAACTTGTTTTCAGAGCATTCCTAAGCAAATTATCAATAAATTGGTTGATCTTTTCAATATGGATAAAATCAGTCTGCAACCAATTCAGTAAGTAAGCGATCATAAATTTTCGGGTAGATAAAAGTAAAATCAACTAAAAATGTTCTCCCGCCTGGAGTTGAAACTCCAGGCTACTCCTGTGTCGTCCCTAAAGGGACTTGAAGTGTTTAATTAAAAAGACACTATAAGTCCCTTTAGGGACGACACATAAATAGCCTGGAGCTTCAGCTCCAGGCGGGCGAGCTTTGAAAGGGGGACGAACATTTTACTTTTATCTACCCGAAAATTTATAATCACTTACTTACCTATGTAACTTGAGGGCGCTTTAGCGTCCTTTTTCCATTCAGCGTTGGGCTTTAGCCCTTCGCTGTTCTTGAATTTGCCGAAATTCATCATTTTTCAATGATCATCAATGAAAGTCCGACTTTTTTGGAATGCGCCCCAATACACAACAGGAGGGACGATATTGTTCCTTTAAATCTAATATACAACCATTTGAATCTGAAAATGAACGCCATCATCCTGAATATCGCTTTTTTCTGGCTTTTCAAGGTCACGCAGCGCATATGCCCAATATATTTTTGCAATAATTTCAGAAGAAACCTGCCAATGCACTCCTGTTCCAATGCTGGAAATATTATTTGGCTTTGGATCTGTTCCATCAACATTGTGCGCATTGCCATAATCAAAAAAACATGCGCCAATTAGATAACCATCCTCAGATGTCTTACTCAGTCCAAATAGCGGCAATCGCATCAGTGGCTTTTGAAATTGAAGCGAAAACAGTTGGCCATCATCTGATGTGATTCGATTTTCACGATATCCACGAACACTTTGGGCGCCACCCAGTGCAAATTTTTGGGATGGCATTAATTCTTTATTGGAATAGCGGACATCCAAACGTGCGATAATTTCACTATCCAAATAATCTAGATGTTTAAGATACTGTGTCTGAATGAGCCATGTGGCAAATCGCCCATCAGGCTCACTTTCGTTGATTGTGGCATCAAATGCGTCAATTCCAAAGCTCGCAGTGGACCGAATCCCAAAAATCTGATCATTACTCCGATGGATCCATTCATGGATACAGTGGACAATGCTCAGATCTGCTTCGCCATTATCATCAGCACCTCGCAAAGGAAAGGGATCGCCCTCGAATGATGTTTCTGCATGTAGTCTTTCCATGCGAACTGTCATAGAGAATTCATGGGCCAGATTTTGAAAAAATGGCCAGGTGGCCCCCATAGAAAAACGAGTGACCTTATTGGTCAGGTCAAATTGATCATATGGGGCCACAATAATAACTGATTCACTCTGGTCTGCTGCAAAGGTTAAATATGCGCTTGTATTGATTGGAAAATGATAGTTGAATGCCATATCATCCAAACCTTCAGTCATGCCATATTGTAAATGTATTGCATCACCAAATCCCAATGGATTTAAATGTCGAAAACCAATTTCTCCACAATATGATCCAATTCCAGGTGACTGATGGTTGTTGGCATCAAGACGAATTTGCATCATGCGGGCTTCTTTTACATGGATTTCCAGCGTGGCTTCTCCCATCGAAATTCCTGGTATCAGGCGCACGTTGATTTTTTTGATACGTGGATTACGTGTCAGCAATGGTATACATTCTTGTAGTGACTTCTCCAATTCATATACATTCAATATGTGACCTTTTTTTTTCATAACAGGGGCAAGTCGGGCATAAATATATGAATTAGATACATGGTGATTACCAAATATTTTTATTGCTGTCAGGCGTCCTTCAATGACTTGAATGCGAATGATACCATCAATGACTTCCTGATCAGGTATGATTGCCAGACTATTGATATAACCACGCTTTTGATAGTATGTTGTCAGACGTCGTTTCACATCATGCAGAGATTCTGGCGAAATACGATTATCGCTATAGATAGATGTTTGCTTCAGAATAATGTTTTCATACTTCAGATAATCATTATTCGTTAGAATTGATTTGAGTAACTTCCGAAATTGATCTTCATCAATAAAAGAACGATCCATCAATTTTTCGAGCGTAATCGTTACGTTAGCTGGTATGCCAGCTTCTTTCCAACTGTCTATGGTGTTTTTTGAAATGCGGTACATGGCCAGAATGGATCGCATGTTTTCATCATAGCCTGAAAACAAAGCATTGCCCTGAATACGAAATTTTCTAACAGGAATATGTTGCATGCCTGATATATGTGATGGCTGTCTGGGGGCAGTAGGAGGTAAATGGTCCAGAAATGAAGGCGGCCTATCTGAAAGCCGATCTTCCATATCAAAAAATACAGAATCCTGTGCATAAATATTTGACCACCATGATGCGATCAGTCCAATTATCAAAATAACTCTGATATAAGTTCTCTTATCCACAAAATCTCCTATTGTTTGTTATTCAGACGAATTTTCCTGTTTTTCATCATCTGTGAAAGGACATAAGGGGTCCAAATATTGAGAACGATTTGGAATGTGTTGTAATTGAATATCCGGACGATCATACGTAATTTCTGATCCCGGAATCCAATCATTGTATGCAGTGGGCAGAGCGCCTTTACCTTCAAGAGAAAAAATGCTTTTGTTATCGTGAAAACGTGCCGCACAAATATCAGCAAGTCGTGCGCTGTTATCCAGAAACTGGTCAGGTAATTGACTGACATCCATGCTGATATCTGATGTGGGTTGTAATATATCGACACGACCATCAATTCCCAGGCGGGAAGATGCACTGATTGTATTATTTGAAGCTTCTAAAAATTGTCTGGATTGAATTTGAATATTTCCGCCCGGACCATTTTCAGCTTGTGCATGGATGGTACTTCCATCTAAATACATTAACTGTGTCATTAATGAAATATCGCCACCTCTGCCCCAACCCTGCAATACACTGGTGTTAATTGAGCTATTTTTAAGAGATAGTAATCGACCCGATTCAACCTCAACAATTCCGCCGCCTGCGTTTTTTGATGATGTAGAAAGATGACTGTTCTCATTCAATCGAATGTTCTTATCAGCAAAAATGTGGATTGTGCCCGCATCACCGGCATAATTTTCACTTCCTGCGCCTGATGATGATATTCCTGCGCTATGATTCAGAAAAACATTTTGAGAGGAGATATCGATCTGGCCGGCAGCACCCTTTCCATTACTTTTGGTCTGAATTTCTGTTTCCGGGCCGTTCATCATCAATGACTGAGACAATATAATTTCAATATTGCCCGCATTGCCACCTTGCCTTGAGCTGTTTGATGAAGATGTTATTATTGATTTATTTTGGGCTGATAGCGCCTTGCCATGTATTGTTATGTGGCCTGCATTGCCAGTACCATCGGTATCAGCAGAAATGCATGCTGATGCATCCATTTGAATATGTGGTGCATTCAATAAAATATTGCCCGCATCTCCTGTGGCATTCTCTCTTGATTTGGAGAGTATCTCACTCCCACCAGTGAGAGTCATATTATTTTGTGCGATTAGCTTGATTTGTCCGGCGTAACCAATTCCAGAAGTTTCAGTTGCAATCAGTGATGCATTATCAAACCGCATATTTTTGGCAGATATTTCAACAAAGCCAGCGTTTCCACTATTATTGGCTGTCACATTGGTTTGGATCGTACTTTCTGACATATCCAATTGATCTGCAATTGTCAGGCGAATATCGCCCCCATCACCATTGCCATAAGATTGTGAGTCTAAACGACAGCCATTTTTTAAAGTCATGTTATTGGCATGAATATGAATATCTCCAGCGTCTCCTGTTGAAGCCGTGCTGAGATCAGTTTCATCTCCATAAAAAAGTCCGCCAAAAATGTAAATATGTCCAGAATTATCAACCTGTTCTCCACCAGTTTGGATGATTTCATCGCCAGAAATAAAGATATCTCCAAGGGTTTCAATTGTTTGTTCTGATGCTTGAAAATAGTCCAGGCGAATGGTTCCGGGCGATGCAACAGATGCCATTTGAATGGAACCCCCTGGGGCTTTAATATGGGTATTTTCAATCTTTATTCCTGACGAAGTATCTTGAATATTGCTAATTAATGATGCGGGATGCGAATCTCCGCCAATCAATGTAAGGTTTTGACCTGCGTTCATTTCAAGGGTCGCATTGTCAATTATAATTCGTGAAAAGGAACTCTTTTCTGTGAATTCAACCCCCACAGGTTGGCAGTCTGGATAGCTTTGCATGATTCCTGGTATTGCAGATATAAACGAATTATCTTCAAATATCAGGCGGTCCGAGGTGCTGACCAGTAAGGAGCCAGTTAAATCAAATACTGTATCTGAACCAAAAATAAAACCAGATGGATTGAGTAAGTACAGATTTGCGTCTGCTGAAATTTTACCATTGATCCATGAGGATTCTCCGCCAGATATCCGACCAATGATATTTTCAATACCGCTTTCACTGGTAAATATTGCCTGTTCGTTTTTATGCAAATTAAATTTTGAGAATCCATGGAACAAATTTTTTCCAGAAGATGTGCCGCCAGAAATGGTGTATAGTGAATCGCCAGTGACAATTGTTTGATCATTATCAGATATTATTCCATGGGGGTGATCGGAATCTAATGCGTTCGCTGGCAGTGAAAGGAATATCAAACGCATCAATATGAAAGTCATTATTATTCGATATGAATGCATTTTGTTCAACTCCCCCTTTCGTTTGAATGCGATTTATAAAGTAAAATATTATTTCAGTTCAAAAATTTCGTATATATACTTGCATGTTATCGAAAAAGCAAGCCTGTTGTTTTTTTGTCAGAGGCAAGGATGTCTTTATAGAATTGTTTTAAGGATTGTCATCTGATGAAATTTCTGAATTTTTGTCATCCTCATTTGTCACAATACATTGCCCATTAAAAACAACGCCTGGATCAATTAAAATAAATGGGGCACGAATGTCTCCGATCATTTTTCCAGGTGGATGAATTTCGATTCGGGTCTCAGCTTCAATCCCCCCATTTACCTCACCCATAACCAATGCAGAACCTACTTTGAGATCCCCCTTTATGCTTGCATGAGGGCCGACAATAATATCACCTGTTTGACTGATAACATCGCCTTCGAATTTACCCTCAATTCGCATGCCTCCCTCAAAATTGATGGTTCCCTGTATGAAGGTTTGCGGGCCAAGAAATGTATCAATTTCTTTTTTTTTCTTTCTTCTTAACATGATCTGTATCCTTAGGCTTTTGAATTCTTTGAATCAGGAATGTTCTAAACATTAAAAATGCTATTGAAAAGATATTCCCCATTTGATGCAATCAGACAAGTCATTACAGAACAAATACCCCGATGAACATTTTTTAGATGGGGAACTTATTTTGAACGTATAATCGTTTGGCATCGTAGAGACGTAGCATGCTACGTCTCTACAGAACAAAAACCCCGATGAACATTTTTAAAAAGGGGAACTTATTTTCATAGCTTTCCTAAGTTATTTATGTGGAATAAGTCAGACATATCTGACACGTTCTGAAATAAAGCTGCCTGTGTGATTCAGTCAGACAGGTCAAAAAGGTTGACCTGTCTGCTTTTGGAAAATAAGAATTTTTTTTCGAGCATTCCTTAATAAATCAATTCTTATTAATAGCCTATAACATTTTATTTTGCAATATATTTTCAATCATTGTTGATTATCGTAAGATCAAAATGCAATAATGATTATGACCGGGAAACGATTTTTTATTTTGTTAAAATTGGCAAATCGATTATAAATTTTCAGCGATACATTGAAAAACATCCATAGAGAATGGCATGCCCATATGTGAGGAAGAAACTTCAATATGACGAACATTCGGAGACCATTTATCCAGACAGGCCTCCCATGAAACAATACCATCTGACTGAGAATATAGCGAAATAATCGGCACCTGTAATGGGATTTCGAATCTTTGCTTAACACTGTATTCAATTTTATCCAAATCCCAGCCGGATTTTTCATAAAATTTTCCACAAATCGTGTATTTCGGCCCGCCTACAGCAGGGCTCGCAAGTGTAATCACCTGACGAACTGCTTTTGGGTTATCTCTGGCCGTCTCTCTGGCAATGTATCCCCCTAGACTCCAACCGATAAGATCAATAGGGCCTTTTTGTGTATCAAATGCGTGAGCCAAACGTTGTCCAAAAGCGGACAAAAGGGGGGTGACTTTACCATGATTTCTTCCCAAACCCCATGTTTCTGCTTGATGGCCGCATTGATTCAGTCGCTTTTGCAACATCCTCATGCTATTGTCCCCCATACCAAAACCTGGAAGTAAGATAATTTTTCTTTGGGGCTGTGCGGGCGGATATTTTATAAAAAAATGCATTGCTGCGGATTTGGTAATATCTAAAAATATTTTTAATTCATTGAATGACTTTAAAAAGGGAGGGCGTTTTATGGGTTGATATACAATCATTATATGGTCCTTTTATTAAATCCTGACAAAAGATGTATTATGATTTTAAATACATGATTGACAACTATTATCAAAAACTCACTGAGCGGTGTTATGGAAAATAATGTGACAAATTAATAGATGCGTAACCTGCCATAGATTTGCCATTCTTTTTGTCTGTTTTTTCCTGGACTTACATATTTTAAATAGAAAATCATCACACCGGTTTCCGAGTAGTTTGAATCAGAATAGGTTTGATTAAACAGGGCAACTGCAAAATTAGAACTGGTCGGGTCCATAATATATGTCGCAGGAGAAAGATACATGAGTTTTTGACGATTACCGGAAAATATTCTGATCTGTGAACTTTTTAATATTTTCCAGTTAAGTTTTATGGCTGGTGCATGTAACTTATAGAAATATATGATATCTTTTACATACAATTGCATATAAGCATCCAAATCTTTTTGCTGCCAGGCAGACTCCCATTGGTTTACAAATGATCTAACCTGCAGGGCACGTGGACCATAGCTTTTTTTATGTGTCAAACATGCGATTACAGGTATCACATTTGTTATTGGATCTATTTTTTGCCAGAGATCATCTGCCATTTTGGCAGGTAAATGTTGCTTGATATTGGGATTAAATAATACGTGTTTATTGTTATTCTTGCATAGAATATAGATTCCTTCTGGTCCGGAAAAATCTATTTGAGCCTGTTTTATTAATTTTGGATATTCACTGGTCCCTTTCCACAATGTAAATTGCTTCATATTTAATGAAATGAGTACCAATCTTTTGTCTGGTGGTAATGAAAACAATTCTTTTAAGGGACGCTCCTGGTTATCAGGTTTTTTCGGCTGTTGGGCTTGGGGTTTTTCATTGAGGGCTTTATTTTTTTTGGGACTGGCTTTCTGTAAAGCGTTTTTATCCTGTAATGGCTTATGTGTCTGTAAATTGGATGTACTTTGTTGAAGGGGTTCCTTTGTTGTATCTTTTGCCAGATCTTTTATTTCCTTACGTTCGCTTTTTTGAGGCAATTGTTTTGAGGGTAATTGTTTCGTTTCATTTTCTTGAGATGTTTTTTTTGATGATACTTGCTCAGGTTCAATTTTTTCTGGTAATTCTTTTGATAATAATTGGTTGCGCTTATTTTCCGCAGACAATTCTTTTGGCGATAATTGTTTGCGTTCATTTTCAGTTAAAGATTTCGGGTTTTCAAGTCGTGTGATGGCCTGTGTGAACGTGAGGTCGTTTGGATTATTTTCAGATAAATCGTGATGCACTGTTGAAAGTGGTTTCACACCAGCGGATGATGTGTATGTTGTCGCAACAGGCTGATCTTTATCCAGGAAATATACGCCTTCTTCCAATTGAAATGAACTTGAAGATGTAAATGTTAATCCTTTAAAGTCTGGTTTTCCCTGAAATACAACCATGCGATTGGCATCAGGAGATACCACAATACAATAACTGTTTTTTGTAAACAGGGAGTGTATGGGTAATTTGTCAGTGTTGGCACGTTTATATGTTTGTATTTCAGTCATATCAGATTTATTTATTTGTGGCGTAATTAACTTTTGAGTTGTTTTCTCGCGGTCTGTTATGATTGTTTCAGAAACATTTTTTCTAAGGTTTATTTGGGATTGAGGTGATTTGTCTAAAGACTTTTCAAGATGTGTCGGTGTAAGTTCCAACGCTTTGCTTTGAACAGTTTGCGATGCTTTTTGTTCAACTTGTAAGGAATTATTCTTTTGTTGACTGGTTTCAGGCATGTCTGGTGAATGGATCACGCTGACAATCATATAAATACAGGCCATTAAAAACATAACAGCTATCGACAAAACAATTGCACGCTTTTTTATGACATGACTGCCATGATGCTGTTTATTCCGGAAACTTCGGTAAGCCTTTTTCACATGGAAGGTATTGATTTCACGTGTATTTTCTGTAAAAGCAGCCATCAATGTACGTTCGCACAGAATATTGACAGTACGCGGCACACCTTTGCTGTATTTGTATATCAAATTGATCGTTTGTTCTGAAAAAAGTAAAGGGGCTGTTCCTGATTCACTGGCAATGCCAAGTCGGTGATAAATATAATGCGCTGTTTCAAGCCTGGACATTGATGTCAAATAGAATCGAATGGTAATGCGGTTCTCAATTTTTCTTAGCACAGGATCCTGTAATCTCTGATGCAATAATGGTTGTCCAAGAAGAATAATTTTGATCAGATTTTTTTTCTCAGTTTCAAGATTGGAAATCAGGCATAAGTGTTCCAAGGCTTCATTTGACAGGCTGTGTGCTTCATCAATAATGACAATAGGCACAATTTCATTTTGGCTAAGTTGGACAAGATGCTGATGAAACAATCGAAAAAGTTTCTCGCCGGACATTTTTTCGACAATGCTTTCATCCATACCGCAATCAAGTGCAATTGAAACGAGCAAATCCTGTGGCGTAATTTTGGGATTCACAATTAATGATAGTTTTATCTTGTCTCCGGCAATCTGATTCAGAAAAGATCTAACAGTAATCGTTTTACCAATCCCCGGTTCACCAGTGATTTCCACAAATGCATCATCAGATTCAATACAGTAGAATAAATGATGCATCAGTTCTTTGTGAACATTACTGGAATAATAATAATCAATGTCAGGGCTTTGTCGGAATGGATTATCTTTCAGGTTATAAAATTTTTCATAATTCATAATCGTTATACTATTTTTTTGGGTT
>Ga0272440_1000570_pt1 | contig 31144 bp, 20 predicted proteins | sample SSMMMBAug17_FD_192440 | JGI IMG/M metagenome (GOLD analysis project Ga0272440, IMG submission 192440) | Marine sediment archaeal communities from Little Sippewissett salt marsh, Falmouth, MA, United States - SSM-MMB-Aug17 | ecosystem: Environmental > Aquatic > Marine > Wetlands > Sediment ... | reverse complement strand
TCCATAATTGCCCTTATTCTTTTTATTGGTATTTCCACAGTGCATTGGGCACATTTCTTAGGAATGCTCTGAAAATAACACACTCATTTTTCTTGATCGTTCAAAAAAAATAAGGTCGTGTAGAGACGTAGCATGCTACGTCTCTACAGTACAATTCCCTCAAAACGAACAATATCAATAATGGGGAAGTTATTTTCAGAGAATTCCTTAGCTGAAAAAGGGAATTTTATAATTGCCCCCATAAGCGGCAAAAATACCATTAATGCCATCATAATCAGACAAATAAAAATCCTTCTTTTTGGCGACATACTTATGAACCGCTTGTGTGAATCCGCCGGTACATATTGCCCACAGAATGACCTCAGGACGCTTTCGGCCTTCATCAGCAGCCTCCTGCTGAAAGGCTTTGGCCGCTCTTTCCAGTTTTTTTATCTGATTTATTCCCATTCGTGTTTGGGTATATTTGCATTCACATAACCAATACCGATTTGGCGTCTCGGCGCCATAAACATCAATTTGATATTGCTTGGTTCGCACCCCTTTGGCCACTTTGGTATTCACAAACTGAAATAAAGGGGGGTGGATTGTCCCTGATTTACCAAATAATTTGCCATCAAGGGGCTCATAATTAAATTTCATCATGGTGACCTGAACCACCATTTCCAAAAAATTGCCTTTTAAGGTATTAAACAGATTTTTTTGGCTTAAATCCACCCTTGTTACATCATCCAGATCGTGTTCATAAACAAATTTAATATAGCGCATCAGGCAGATATCGTTAAAAGAATAAAATTTGGCAGCACTGCGATATACCAGATCTGCTTGATACAGTTTTTCAATTTTTTCCTCAACCACCTTTTTAGGGATATCCAGTTTTTTGGCAATAGCATCAATTTTTACTGGCTCATTGCTGTACCGGGTGAAATAATAAACAATTTTTTTGCCGATTTTTTCATCGCTGTCTGCATTGATATATTTGCGATTGTTTTCAAAATGGGTCTGCCAGAACCCATAAATTTTGCCCTTCTGGATTTCATAATCCAGAACGTTATCAATAGCTTTCTGGCTGTCAAATGTTTTATTTTCACATTTAGATACGCTCAAACAATACAGGTAATAGGGATGTCCAGCTGTTTGAATGCTTGCATACAATGCATTTTCTGGTGAAATGGGTGTATTGGGTGAATATAATGGTAAAAGGGTTTGTAAGAGAGCAGCACCATCGGGAATTGATAATGGCTTAAGGTATAAAAAATCAAAGCGACCGCCCAAAGGGCCGCCCATTACTGTCCGAAAAACCAGCGTGACAGCCGATCCTGTAACGAGCATGGGAGCTTTTCGGCTTTGAGATTGGCGGTCATAGGTTGCAGTCAGGTCTGTTCCTCTTAATTCGGGGGTTGTGTTGCGTCGGTCTCTAATGCCTTCTAATTTGTCTTCATCAACATTGTGTACATAAAATTTCATGTCCTGGAATTCATCAATTATAATGGCCACTCTCGTTCCTGAATACGATGCCAATCTTTCAGGAAGGGTAATAAAGGCATCCCACTGATTTCTGTCATCATCATCACTGGTATCCTGATACATAGTAAGAAATTTTTGAATGAATTCCTGAGCCATTTTCACTGAAAGGTTGCTGTTTGACACCTGAAGCAGTTGTTTCAGCTTAATGGTTTTTTCACTAAATAGTGTTGGATCCTGAATGCAGTAAGCAATATATTGTCGAAAAAAAGTAGTGGCATACTCCAATAAAAAATCGCGTAAGGTCGTATCCTCTCTTTTCATTCGAAAATAAAAAGGTGCCACCTGATATTCAGGTTTAAAAAAAACAGTATTGACCAATCGATCCAGCAGAGCTGTTTTTCCCAGGCGTCGGGGAGAAATAATGGCTGTACTGGGGGACGTCATTTTTTGGATATTTTTGATCCAGTTGTCCAGTTCGCGAAGAATTTCTACCCTGTCGGTAAATTCTTCATAATCCACCATTTCTTCCACAGGTAGTATTTTTTCCATAATTGCCCTTATTCTTTTTATTGGTATTTCCACAGTGCATTGGGCACATTTCTTAGGAATGCTCTGAAAATAACACACTCATTTTTCTTGATCGTTCAAAAAAAATAAGGTCGTGTAGAGACTTAGGAATGCTCGGAAAATAACATGCTCATTTTTCTTGATCGTACAAAAAAATAAGGTCGTGTAGAGACGTAGCATGCTACGTCTCTACAGTACATTTACCTCAAAACGAACAATATCAATAATGGGGAACTTATTTTTCGAGAATTCCTTAGCATGCTACGTCTCTACAGTACAATTACCTCAAAACGAACAATATCAATAATGGGGAAGTTATTTTCAGAGAATTCCTTAGCTGAAAAAGGGAATTTTATAATTGCCCCCCATCTGTTGGATGCGCCTAAAATAATGCCTACTTTTCAATAGGAATCAATTCGTACTCTCGGGATCCCAATCCAATTTGTTCGGCATATGCCAATTGAATTGGCCAATCCACATTTGGATAAAGTGCTTTAAACTTATCTTCACCGGGTTTTAAAGCAGATTTCAAACAAGAATGGGGGTTTCCCGATGCTTTATTGACCAGATCGACAGAGGCCTGATCAATAGCTACCAGATCTTTAGATGCTACAATACCGATATCATTAACAATAACTTCATCATTGTATGGATAACAGTCACATGCTGGAGCGACATCAGTAATAAAATTGATAAATATACTTTTCTTTTCCTTACCTTTCATGACTCCGGCAGTATATTCAACCATAGTTTCCAAAAACACAGGTATTTCCTGATTCCAGGCAACTTGAATGGCTTCTTCAGGACAGATCAAAATACATTCACCACACCCAATACATTTGTTTTTATCAATAGCGGCTTTTTTATCCACAATAGATAGGGCGAATTGGGAGCAATGTTTTAAGCATTCCCCACAGGCTTTACATTTCTTTTTAACGATCTTTGGACTGATTGAAGAATGCTGTTTGAGCTTGCCTTTTCGTGACGCAGAACCCATCCCGAGGTTTTTAATAGTCCCACCAAAACCCGATAATTCATGACCTTTGAAATGAGCAACGCTGATCAAGGCATCGGCTTCAACAATTTCTTTGCCAATGAAAACTGTCTGACAATGTTTTTGATTTATTTCAATGGCAGACTCAGTTTTACCGCGTAACCCATCGGCAATAATGAGGGGTGCATCAACAACAGAATAGGCAAAGCCATTCCATATGGCTGTTTGTAAATGTGTGGGCGCATCACTTCGGGTGCCGGCATAGAGCGTGTTGGCATCGGTTATAAAAGGAAGTGCCTCATATGATTTAATTAACTGAACAATTTTGCGGACATAATTATTTCGGATATAGGCAGTATTACCATACTCACCAAAATGTATTTTGATGGCTGTTAAGTCTCGTTTTGAAATACAGCCAGGGGCATCAACCGCATTGAATAGCTTTTCAAGCTTATCCATTAGATTATTGTTTGCTTTTGCGCGTAGATCCATGAAATATACTTTACTTTTCACGATAATCTCCTTCTTAAATTTCTAAAACACACAGGTTTGGAATCCCTGGATCAGAAACAATCCGAATGTTTTTTTGGGGAAACCTGTGTGTGAGTTGCATTACATTGTTTTTATTTATTCCTTTCAGCTTGCTAACTTGCCTTGGGTTTACCACAATAATGATTTGATTGGAACAAGTCTGCTTGATTGTTTCAGTTACACTATCCAGCAAGATTTCAGAATAAACCAGATGTCCAAAAGCTGGGTGATAGGGTCCAGCCAAAATATATCTTTCAAGTTGATCTTGAGGTTGAATGCCTATTCGAATGACTGGTATTTGATTGTTTTGAAATTTTATTAAACAATTTTTTACCAGTGATACAGCCCTATTTAATGTCAGTGGCGTGTAGCGATTGGCGAGATACCATTTTGCAAGAAGACTGCCTTTTAAAACCAGTGTGGGATATAATCTGACAAAATCTGGCTTTAAAGCAATTACCTCTTCAATTGTATTGTCAAATGTTTTGTCGGTATCGCCGGGTAAACCAGGCATCAACTGATGGCCAACCTGATAGCCATAATCTTTTAATATCATTGAAGCCAGACGGGTATCATCAGATGAATGACCCCGCCTGGACAATGCCAGTATTTGATCATTCATTGATTGAACACCCAACTCAATGGTTTTTATGGCATAGTTTTTTAACAATTGCAAACGATTCTTTTTGATCGTGTCCGGACGTGTTGAAAATCGTATGCTTTGTATTTTCTGAGAATGAATATAAGTCTGGGCTGTTTCCAGCAATTCTAGGATCTGATTTTCTGGTAGGCCTAAAAAATTGCCACCATAAAACGATATTTGCACATTGGCATTTTGATGATGATTATATTTTAGAAATTGATCGACAATCCCAGATAGATGATTCGGGTGTATCTGTTGTGTAGAAACGTTTGTAATTGCGTATTGATTACAAAAAACACACCTATGTGGACATCCGGCCTGGGGTAAAAAAATTGGGATAATAAATGGCTTCATAATCGAGATTTCCTGAGTTATTCGTTGACAAATTTAATGACTTTGCTGTATTTGCATAGAAATCTATTTTGGTTACACTCAAATCTATTTTTATTATTGTGTCAACAGGTAATTAAAATGAACCCATTACATAACGAATATATTCTCGCCATTGATCATGGCACATCAGGACTTAAAGTCGCTCTGGTGAATACCTATGGCAAAATTATTGATTTTGAATACTCTCCCACACCCACCCATTACTTTCCTGATGGTGGTGCCGAGCAAGATCCTGAAGACTGGTGGCAAGCATTTTTAAGGGCAACAAAACGATTACTGGCAAAGGATAGCGTTGTCAGAAAGGATATTATTGCAATTTCAGTATCCAGCACCTTTTCCAGTACAGTGGCTGTAGATCGTAGTGGCACTCCCTTGATGAATTGTTTAACCTGGATGGATTCACGCGGTGCCCCATACGTTAAATCGTTAATTGGAAAATTTCCACGCATTGCAGGCTATAATCTGTTTAAAGTCATGAAATGGATCTACTACACTGGCGGAGGACCGCAGCTTTCTGGAAAAGATGATATTGCTCATGTAATCTACATTCAGAATAAACATCCAGACATTTATGAAAAAACTTACAAGTTCTTAAGCAGCAAAGATTTTTTGAACTTACGATTGACAGGTAAATTTGCAGCATCATACGATTCAATCATGCTGTTCTGGGTCACGAATACGCGCGATATTAATAACATTCATTATAGCGACAGCCTGATTGGATCCCTGGGTATAGACAGGGAAAAACTACCAGATCTGATGCATTCTGTGGATATATTGGGAACTGTAAAGCCGGAGCTGGCCAATGAGTTGGGGATTGGCAAAGATATCAAGGTAGTGCTTGGATCACCTGATCATCAGGCCGCGCTGTTAGGTTCTGGTGCTGTTAAAGACTTTGAAGGGCATGTGTATATTGGGACATCTTCATGGATAGAATGTATCGTTCCTTTCAAAAAAACAGATATGTTCCACAGTATCGCATCCTTGCCATCTGCTATTCCAGGCAAGTACCAATGTATCAACGAGCAAGATATTGCTGGCGGTTGCCTGTCTTTTTTGCTCAATAATATTATTTTACATGAAAACGAATTCTATACAGGAAAGCAACCCGCTGATCCCTATGATAAACTGAATAAAATGGCCGGACGTGTTTCCCCAGGAAGTGATAACCTCATTTTTACCCCCTGGCTAAATGGCGAAAGAACACCGGTCGATAGCACCACACTGCGGGGTGGTTTTCACAACATATCCTTGCGTACCACAGCAGATCATATTGCCAGAGCTGTACTGGAAGGCGTTGCATACAATACGCGGTGGAGTTTGCACTATGTTGAAAAATTTATTGAACAACGAATGGATCCATTGAACTTTATTGGTGGTGGTGCACGTTCTGATCTATGGTGTCAAATATTCTCAAATGTAATGAATAGACAGATCAGGCGCGTTCAAGACCCTATTGAAGCAAACTGCCGGGGGGCTGCATTGATTGCTTCAGTGGGATTGGGACGTATTTTATTTTCAGACATTTCTATGCTCATTGAATATGATAACATTTTCGAGCCAGAGAAAGATATTCAAAAAGTGTATGATGGTTTGTATCAGGCATTTCGAGATATATATCGCAAAAATAAAAACATTTATTATCAACTGAACAGGCGTTACGATTTCAAATGAAATGAGTGTAACCCAAATAGACTGAATTCCGGGGACATGACCTTATTTTTTAAATAAATAAAATGCTATATTATAAGATTTTATGTCAAGAAATAAGGATCGTGTCCCCGGAATTCAGTCTATTTGGGTTACACTCAAATGAAATTATAGTTAAAATATCTAAATTTTTTTTCTAACTGAAAAAAGACACTTGTGAGTCTTCAAAAAATGTGTTAATGGTCCCCACTGGTTTTTGGAATAATTTAACAATTTTTAAGGAGGATTAAAAATGATTCAAAAACGTTTAGGACTATGTGTTCTGTTAGGCTTTCTGATTTTTTCTGTGGGATGTGCCCGATTGCTCAATATCGGAACGACTGAACCTTCAGATGAAATCTACGAAAAGGATATCGTTACCAATCAAGCGATATCACAGCCAGCACCTGTTGTTCAGGATGACAATCTGCTTCAGCAGCAACAAATTCAGATTCAACGCTTGCGATCAGCTCTTGAAAAAAAGGAAATGACCATTCAGGAATACAAAAAAGAATTGGAAATCGTAACGTTGAAAGTCAGGGAAGGCGCAGCAAATCAGGGATTGCAATCATCTTCTGCACAATTACCCCCTGGGGCCAAGCCTGGCGAATGCTATGCAAGGGTTTATATTTCACCGAAATATAAAACTATTTCTAAACGCATCATGGTTCAGCCTGCCAGTGAGGAAGTCAAGATTATTCCTGCAAAATATGAGTGGGCGGAAAAACAGGTTATGATTGATGAAGCATCTGTTGAATACAAAGAAATCCCTGCAGTTTATAAGTGGGTCACAGAAAAAATCCTGGTTAAAGAAGCCCACACCATCTGGAAAAATGGACGTGGCAATATTGAAAAAATTGATAATGCCACTGGTGAAGTGATGTGTATGATCCACGTGCCGCCGACATATAAAACTGTGAAAAAAAGAATCATGGTCAGCCCGGCACGTATAGAAGAAATCAATAAACCGGCTAAATATAAAACGATCAAGTATAAAAAAATGGTTCAACCACCGAAAAAAAATGTTGTGCCAGTGCCTGCTCAGTATAAGACCATCACAAAAAAGGTTAAAGTTGCTGAGGGCAAAATGATTTGGCAGCGCACCATGTGCGAAACCAATATTGATCGAAATGTGGTCTTGAAAATTCAACGATTTTTAAGAAAAGATCGTTACAATCCCGGGCCAGTGGATGGTATTCTTGGATCGCAGACACGACGTGCCTTAAAATCTTTTCAGCGAGATAAAGGTCTTGCCATTGGCAGCATTACCTACGAAACCCTCAAATACATGAAAATCAAGGTTGACAAAAAAAAGTAACGCCACAAATACTTTTGGGGGCAGATTCGGCGTATCATTGAACGATATGGCACGTCGAATCTGTTTTATCAGGAGCCATTTATGAACAAAACTGTCTTATCTTTTATCATCTTTTTTTTATGTTTATTGACCTTTCAAAGCTGCACACAAACAAAACCGGTAACAATCCCAACCGCCCCCCCTAAAAAGCAAAAAATAGATATTGAGGCTGCAACCTTTCAAAAAGCGGAACAATTGTATCAATCCCGTGCATATACTGAAGCCATAGACATGTATTTGAAATATATCACTCGCACCACGAAAAAAGAGTTCAAAGACAAGGCTTTGATGAAAATTGGCTCCATTTATACCATTCAAGGCAAATTTGACCAGGCAACCCGCGTATACAAACAATTGATTAAAGAACATCCTGACAGCATATTTGCATCCCGCGCACAACTGGGGCTTATTTATAATGATTACAGTCAAAAAAATTATGAGAACGCCCTTAAACAAATTGATCCAGCATTTACAGTCACCCACAAAAGTGATCACAGTCGTTTGTATTTGTTAAAAGGCGATATTCTCCTGGCACTGGATCGTGCCCAGGAGTCAGTGGTAGCATACACATATGCATACGAAATTGCCTCTCAAAATGAAGTACCCATCATAATCACTCGCGCCAGACAGTCAATCAGCATTCTCACACAAGATGAACTTCAGTATTTGATAAACGTATATCAAGGGCGATTTCCGGTGGTATACATGCTTTATCAGCAGGCTCAAAATGCAATAAAAGGGGATAATTCCACCCAGGCTTTATCTATTCTCAACAGTATTGTGGAAACCTACACAGATCACGAATTAATTCCAATGGTTCAAGATCAAATTGCAGCCATTGAAAAGGGTGAGATCTTTGAATCTTATACAATCGGTTGTTTGCTTCCCCTTTCAGGCAAATACAGGCAATTTGGTCAAATGGCACTTAATGGTGCATTATTCGCCCACTCTCAATTTTCTACTCTTCAAAACGTCTATCCTGTTCAATTAAAAGTACAGGACTCTGGTGAAACTATTGATGATGCCATTGGCGCATTTGAAAAACTGCTGGAAGAAAATGTTAAAGCCATAATCGGTCCAATCACATCTGATCAGGCTGAAGCTGTGGCCCTGAGTGCCAATGCGAATCAAATTCCAATTATATTGTTGACTTCTCGTGAAGGTATTACCCTGGATATGGAATTTGTTTTTCGCAATTTTATCACCCAGGAATTACAGGTTCGTGCCATTGTTTCTTATGCAATGGATGAGCTTGGATATCATGATTTTGCTATTTTATATCCAGATGATCCATATGGTCAGTCATACATGGATTCATTTTGGGATGCTGTTATTGAAAAGAATGGGACAGTTCGTGCTGTCAATACTTACAGTGACAACCAGACTGATTTTTCAGAACCGATCAAAAAAATGGTGGGCAAACATTTTGAGCGACCCGGTGTCAGCAAATGGCGTCAGAAAAAACTGAAACCCATTGTTGATTTTGATGCCTTATTTATACCCGACAAGCCCGATAAAATCGGCATGATTGCCCCACAATTGAAATACCATGATATTAACAATGTCCAATTATTGGGAACCAACCTCTGGCATTCAAAACGATTAATTGAAATTTCAAAATGGTATGTTCAAAATGCTGTATTTCCTGATCTCTTTTATTGTGACAGCCAGTTACCCCATGTTCAACAGTTTGTCTCTGCCTATGAAGCCACCTTTGAAAAAAAACCCACTTTGTGGGAAGCGATCACCTATGATTCTGCCATGATATTGTTTGAATTACTCAATACTGGCAATATTCAATATCCCATGCAGCTTAAAGATGCATTGATTCACATGACTGAATATAGAGGACTGACTGGTTTTATGCATTTTGATACTCATGGTGAAGCACAAAAGCAATTGTATTTATTAAAAATTAAAAGTGATGATTTTGAAGAAATAGGTCTCCGATGAACTTTTTCTTTTTGGTTTATATCTGTCTGACATCTGTTATGGTGTTATTTATCATACCATTTGTTCTGATTTGTGTTATTGTAACCGGTCGTTATAAAAATCTTGTTTTTCAACGTTTGGGTGTCTATCCCAGGTTATCTCATTTAAAAAAACATCGTATCTGGTTGCATGCAGTTTCTGTAGGTGAGGTCAATGTTGCTCGAGCATTGATCGACGCTTTATTTCAAATGCATTCAGATATTGATATTATCCTTTCAACAACCACCCCCAGAGGTTATGAACTGGCATGTAAAATGAGTCACCCCAGAGTACAGTGTGTTTATTCTCCCATTGATTTTATTGCATCTGTAAGATTGGCCTTTCACAAAATTCAGCCCGATATATTGGTTTTACTAGAAACTGAAATTTGGCCCAACTGGATTTTTACTGCCAAAGCATTGAATGTACCTGTAGTGGTGGCCAATGGGCGTATTTCAATGAAAACAGTGAATAGTTTTCAAAAAATCGCTCCCCTTGTGCGATTTATCGTTAGAAAAATTGATGCATTCAGCATGATCAGTACAGAGGATGCCCATCGTATTTGTAAAACTGGTGTATCACCAAAAAAAGTTTTTGTTACCGGCAATGCCAAATTTGATTTATTGGAAAAAAATTATTCCCCCCAATTATCAGCAACATTGAGAAATGATTTACGCATTCATGCCAGTAATTTTGTTATGGTGGCTGGCAGTACAAGAACTGGCGAAGAAGAAATAGTTCTTGAGGTCTATCAATCACTGCGCAAGGAATATCCCGATGCCCTTTGTATAATTGCTCCAAGGCATATTGAACGATGCTCGGATATTGAAGGTTTGTTTCAAAAGTTTAATATGGCATATGACCGATATTCCTGGTGTAAACACATGCGATATCGGCGTAAGCCAGTTGTCTTAGTGGATACAATTGGGGATCTTGCTGGATTGTATAGTATTGGCAGTGTTGTGTTTTGTGGTGGCAGTTTGGTGCCCCAAGGAGGTCAAAATGTACTGGAACCGGCTGTGTGGGGTAAACCTGTACTTTATGGTCCTTATATGGATGATTTTTTATGGGCCAGGAACGTTTTAGAATCAGGAGGCGGCGGAATAATGGTTTCAAATGGCATGGATCTATTAGAAAAGGTGCTTTTTTTTGCCAGCAATAAAGACCGGGCATTGTCAGTTGGACAAAAGGCACGCCAATCTGTTATTAAGCGTGCAGGAGCTGCCAAAGGGCATGCACAAATTATCTTGAATGTGGCAAATCATTTTTAATAAGACATGAACCTTTGCTGTTCTTTTGGAGTGAAACGTATCTATGCACAATAATCAACAAATATCCTGTACCCGCTGCGGCACATGCTGCAAAAAAAACAGTCCGGCCCTTCACCTACAAGATTTAGCACTGATTAAAGATAGTTATATCCCCAAAAACAAGCTGATTACTTATCGCAAAGGTGAATGGCTGTATGATAATGTCTCTGATACACATATTAAACTGACACAAGATATTATCAAACCAATAACACATCTTAACTGCATTTTTTATCAGAAAGAATTACATTCATGTGCAATATATGATTATCGGCCCCAGGAATGCAAGATACAACTCTGCACTGATCCAGAACCTTTAAAAAAAATGTATAAACACAATCGCCTCTCCCGAAGCGACATTTATGCTCATAGCAACCCATTGTATGAATTGATCCTGTTTCATGAAAACAAATGCTGTCTGGATGACCTTCCCCAGTCATCATCTGACCTTACTGAAAAACTGCATGCCAGATTTCAGGAGATGATTCAATTTGAGTATCATTTTCGATTCACCCTGTATCAAAAAACAGGCATGCAAGCCAATGATATGAATTTTTTGCTAGGGCGTCCAGTTGATCAGCTTTTAAAGCAATTGGGAATAACTCTTTAACCAGGTTCGTCACCGGCTTTGTCACCTTAAAATTACTGATTTTAACTGAAATACTGGCTTATTCTCATAACAAAATATTATAACCTCTTGTTATATTAATGCATACAAATTTTCTATGCATTTTCCTCTTGAAAAAATTTAAAAGTAAATTATGGTAAAAGTTTACAGTCAAAAATCAACAAAAAATTAAAAAGGAGAAATGAACGACATGTCTCAACAAATGCAAACTTTAGATGGTAACACAGCCGCAGCCCATGTAGCTTATGGGATGAGCGACGTTGCCACCATTTATCCAATTACCCCATCATCTCCGGTAGGTGAGATTTCTGATGAATGGGCAGCATCTGGACGAAAAAACATTTTCGGTCAACCCATGCTGGTCCGGCAGTTGCAATCAGAAGCGGGTGCAGCGGCATCTGTGCATGGTTCACTGGTATCTGGCGCACTGACTACAACTTTTACAGCTTCACAGGGCCTTTTGTTAATGATCCCCAATATGTATAAAATATCAGGTGAGTTGCTTCCTGGAGTGCTTCATGTCACTGCCCGAGCAATTGCAACACACGCCCTTTCCATTTTTGGTGATCATCAAGATGTCATGGCTGTTCGTGAAACAGGATTCGCTTTGTTAGCCTCGGCATCTGTCCAGGAAGTGATTGATCTGGGGCTGGTGGCACATTTGTCAGCCATTGAAGGCAGTATTCCTTTTGTGCATTTTTTTGATGGATTCCGAACATCACATGAATACCAGAAAGTTCACGTTATTGACTACAAAGATATGGCCAGGCTGGTGAATCATGAAAAAGTGGCAGAATTTAGAGCGCGTGCGGCCAATCCAGAACGTCCGGAATTGCGTGGTACTGCACAGAATCCAGATGTTTATTTTCAAGGCGCTGAAGCTGCCAATCGCTATTATGATCAATTACCCGGCATTGTAAAATCCTGCATGAAAAAAGTTTCTGACCTCACAGGCCGCACATACAATCTATTTGACTATGTGGGCGCACCTGATGCAGAGAATATCATTGTATCTATGGGATCATCAAATGAAACGATCCATGAAACAGTGACCCACCTGGCAGATAAGGGAGAGTCTGTCGGACTTGTAAAAGTGCGTCTGTATCGACCTTTTGTAGCACAGGATTTACTGGATACCATTCCAAAAACAGTAAAATGTATTAGTGTTTTAGATCGTACCAAAGAACCGGGTGCTTTGGGGGAACCTCTGTATTTGGATATTTGTTCTACATATTTTGAAAATCGAGATAAAATTGATTCGCTTCCCAAAATTGTGGGGGGACGATATGGCCTTGGATCAAAAGAATTTTCACCAGCAATGGTTCAAGCTGTTTTTGATAATATGAAAGCCAGCAGTCCAAAAAATCATTTTACAGTCGGCATTACAGATGATGTCACCCATACCTCTATTCCTGTTGGCGCGCCCCTGAATGTTGCCCCTGAAGGCACAGTCAGCTGCAAATTTTGGGGGTTGGGTGCAGATGGCACTGTTGGTGCAAACAAAAGCGCAATCAAAATTATTGGCGATAATACAGACTTGTTTGCACAGGCCTATTTTGCATATGATTCCAAAAAATCGGGTGGTGTAACTATTTCTCATTTGCGTTTTGGTAAGAATCCCATTCAATCAACCTATCAAATCAATACTGCAGACTATATTGCCTGTCATAACCCCAGTTATGTTCATATGTATGACATTCTTGATGGGATCAAACCTGAAGGCACCTTTGTACTTAATTGTGCCTGGTCGATCTCTGACATGGAAATAAATATTCCAGCCTATATTCGACGCACCATTGCTGAGAAAAAATTAAAGTTTTATGCCATTGATGCTGTTTCTATTGCCCAATCTGTTGGTCTGGGAGGGCGGATCAATATGATTATGCAAACCGCATTTTTCAAACTGGCCAACATTATCCCTGTGGATGATGCACTGGATTATCTGAAAAAAGAAATAGACAAAATGTTTGGCAAAAAGGGGGATCGCATTGTTAAAATGAATGTCGATGCTGTAGACAAAACCCTGGACCACCTGATTGCAGTTGATTATCCCCAATCCTGGGCATCTGTTTCAGATACACCGGTTCCTGAAAAAGATGAGCCCGATTTTGTTAAAAATGTGATGCGTCCCATGCTTGCAGTTGAAGGCGATAAATTGCCTGTAAGCGTATTTACGCCAGATGGTATTTTTCCTGTGGCAACCACAAAATATGAAAAGCGAGGGGTGGCCATTAATGTCCCGGAATGGGTGATGGATAATTGTATTCAATGCAATCAATGTGCAATGGTCTGTCCCCACGCCGCAATTCGTCCTGTATTGCTTTCTGATGATGAACTCAAAAACGCACCTGATGGATTTGATGCCAGACCTGCACTGGGAAAAGAATTAAAGGGATATCATTTCCGCATCCAGGTGAGCACATTGGATTGTCTGGGATGTGGCAACTGTGCAGATATCTGCCCGGCTAAAAAGCCGGCATTAATCATGCAACCATTGGCCACCCAAACTCAAAAGCAAGTTCCCAATCAAAACTACAGCGAAACAATTCCAACACGCGAGCATCTGGCAAAACGAAATTCAGTCAAGGGCAGTCAGTTCTATCAACCATTGGTAGAGTATTCTGGCGCATGTGCGGGCTGTGGTGAAACCCCATATGCCAAACTCTTGACACAACTCTTTGGCGAACGAATGATTATTGGTAATTCCACCGGATGCACATCCATTTGGGGCGGTTCAGCACCATCAGTGCCATACTGCACAAACAAAGATGGATTTGGACCCACCTGGGGAAATTCCTTGTTTGAAGATGCGGCGGAATTTACCTATGGCATGTTTTTGGGTGCCATTCAACAGCGTAAACGTCTGGCAGATCTGGCGAATGAAGCCTTAAATCAGGATTTTCCAGAAAATGTTAAAACAGCCTTGCAAGGTTGGTTGGACAATCAACGTGATCCAGAGCTGTCAAGAAAATATGGTGATGAACTCAAAGGGTTGCTTCCAGATCTTTCTAGCAATGCCATTGCCAAAGAAATGATATCCTTAGCCAAACTTTTCACCAAAAAATCCTACTGGATTTTTGTGGGTGATGGTGCGGCATATGATATTGGTTTTGGTGGGATTGATCATGTGATGGCATCAGGAGAAGATATCAATGTCATTATCTATGACACTGAGGTGTATTCCAATACCGGCGGTCAATCATCCAAGGCCACTCCTACCGGCTCGGTGGCAAAGTTTGCAGCTTCTGGAAAGAAAACCAGCAAAAAAGACTTGGGCGCAATGCTGAGAACCTATGAATATGTTTACATTGCCCAGGTTTCCATGGGGGCGAACAAACAACAGGTTCTCAAAGCCTTTACAGAAGCTGAATCCTACGATGGCCCCTCTCTCATCATGTGCTATGCCCCTTGTATCAACCATGGTATTAAAAAGGGTATGGGAAAAAGCCAGGAAGAATCACGCCTGGCTGTAGAATGTGGTTATTGGCCACTGTATCGTTTCAATCCACTGCTCAAAGCTGAGGGGAAAAATCCCTTATTATTGGATTCAAAAGAACCGGATGGTAAATTACGCGAGTTTCTTGCTGGTGAAGTTCGGTATGCTTCCCTTCAAAAAACATTTCCAGAGGAAGCCAAAAAACTGCATGAACAACTGGAACAAGAAGTTCTCCAACGCTATCAAACCCTCAAGCGCCTCTCAGAAATTTCTGTTTCAAGTGAACAATCAAATGAGTCATAATTGATACCAAAATTCTTTTGTCCCTGATTTGTCTACCAAATCAGGGACATTTATTATTGAAATGATCTCAAATAAACAATCAAAATATCGAAATCGTCGACAAAAACAATCCTCCTGCCATGCATGCAGGCAATCATTTATGTTTTGCTGGACATGTCGCTGCGGATTTCAACTGTGCCAGTCTTGCATGAATGAAAACTTGTGGGGGCTTACCTGCAATGGTATCACATGGACATGCCCGGATTGTGGTAATCAGAATGGATTTGGGAATCAGTAATTGTCCATTCTCGAACTTTTTTTTCGCAACCGAAATTCGTTCGGTGCATTCCAAAAAAGTCGGGAATGCGCCCAATGCGTCACTAAATAATTGGGCATCCTTCATTTACCAGTTAACACTTTTCTCGTTCCCAGGCTCTGCCTGGGAACGCATGCCCGGCGGCTCTGCCGCCTAAGCATTGGTATAGGCGGCAGAGCCGCCAAGTATGCATTCCCAGGCAGAGCCTGGGAACGAGAAAATGTGTTAACTACTTTTCAGCAAATATGAAGGATGCCAATAATTGATTGGTAATAAATCCCAGCTTAAGCAATGAAAGCAAAAGCTTGATTCAATAAAGATAAATAAACTTTGTAAAGAAAGGAACCAATATTGATGAAACGTATCCTTGTAACCGGTGGAGCGGGTTTTATTGGCTCACACCTATGTGAAAAATTTGTTAATGATGGTCATGATGTTATCTGTCTGGATAATTTATTCTGCGGCAGCAAAAAAAATATTTATCATCTGCTGTCATATCCAAACTTTGAATTTATTCGACATGATATTGTCAATCCCATATCCCTTGAAATTGATCAAATTTACAATATGGCCTGTCCAGCCTCACCTGTACATTATCAGCATAACCCGGTGAAAACAGTAAAAACCAATGTCATGGGCGCTTTGAATATGTTAGAGCTTGCCAATAGTGTTAATGCAACCATTCTTCAAGCATCGACTTCGGAAATATATGGCGATCCTGAAATGCATCCCCAGCAAGAATCCTACTGGGGCAATGTCAACCCCATTGGCTTACGAAGTTGCTATGATGAAGGTAAACGTGTGGCAGAAACATTGATTATGGATTTTCACAGGCAGAATCAGGTTGATGTTAAAATTGTTCGCATATTCAATACATATGGCCCTAAGGTGGCAATTAATGATGGCCGGGTGATCAGCAATTTTATTGTGCAGGCATTAAGTGGTCAGGATATTACGATCTATGGCGATGGCCAACAAACACGTTCCTTTTGTTATGTTGATGACATGTTGAATGGATTGATCAAAATGATGCATTCACCTTCAGATTTTACCGGTCCTGTCAATTTAGGAAATCCATCAGAGACAACAGTACTTACCTTAGCACAAATGATCGTTGAAATGACTGAAAGCCAATCAAAAATTATATTTCAGCATTTACCTCAGGATGATCCTAAAAAGCGAAAACCTGATATTTCACTGGCAAAATCAGCACTGGACTGGACGCCCTGTGTTCCTTTGGAAGAAGGGCTTGCCCGGACCATTGATTATTTTAAAAACAATTATTCCATTGAACAAATGGTTTTATAGTAGTTCATCAGCAATTCAAATGTTTGTTGGCGCGTTTCCAAAAATCGTATGGATTCTCGAAAACGACAACTGTTTGGTAACCCTCTGGTGAACCAGCCCAACCGACTTCTCATTAATCGACAGGCGCGTCTTTCTCCCATATGGGCAATGGATTGATCTACATAATCGCAAATGGCATCGAATCGCTCACGCAAAGATAGCTTTGGTGATGGCACTTGTTGGTAACTTGATACAATATCTTGAAAAAGCCAGGGGTTGTGTACTGCCTCGCGACCGATCATGACAGCATCACATTGAGTCTCTGATATCATTTGAAATGCGCTGGCAGCGGAATGGATATCACCATTACCAATAACTGGAATATTAACCTGTTGTTTCAGTCTGCGAATAATAGACCAATCGGCTTGTCCACCAAACCCCTGGCGGGCTGTTCGGGGATGGATCGTAATGGCATCGACCCCACATGATTCTGCAATCTGGCCAATTTCAATGGCATCATTCCCAGAGGCATCCCAACCACTTCGTATTTTGATTGTAAAAGGAATATTGATTGCTTTTCGGATGGCTTGAAATATGCTTGCTGCCAGTTGGTAGTCTTTCATCAACGCAGCACCTGCCCCTGTTTTTAACACTTTTCTTACAGAACAACCAAGATTGACATCCAAAATATCCGCCCCTTTTGATTGTACTATTTTTGCTGCCTCTGCCATTATATCGGGTTTGGCACCAAATATTTGAAACGAGACTGGCTTTTCACGCAGATCAGATTGAAGATAATCCATTGTTTTGGGGCTTTCATGGACAAGACCATTGGCACTGATCATTTCTGAACAAACAAGCCCACACCCATATGATTTGACCATCATGCGAAAGGGCAAATTGGTTATGCCAGCCAATGGCGCAAGAATAAATGGAGTTGTTAATGTGATGTGTCCAATCTTCATGGATCTCTTTTTATAGTATAGGAAGTGATACAAAAACTGTTGGATTTAACCTGATTTCCACGGGTCCAGGGTAATCTGGTTCCCAGCCTGGAGGGTGGGAACCAGATTTCTCTAATCAATCCAAAAACTTATAATCGATTACAGATGCATGTCTGTAAAAAAAATAGTTACTCTCGTCGGGCGATCTCCTGTTTTCGCAAATCTTTTCGCAATATCTTTCCCACATTGGTTTTTGGCAATTCTTTCCGAAATTCAACCTCCACCGGCCATTTATATTTGGCCAGTTTGGGTTTGCAAAAATCAATAATCTCGTTTTCGGTTGCAGTCTCATTTTCTTTGAGAACGACAAAAACCTTTACTGCTTCACCACGTGTACTATGGGGAATACCAATTGAGCAAGCTTCTTGAACTTTTGGATGTTCATAAATGGCTTCATCTATATCCCTGGGGTAAACATTGAAACCACCAGAAATAATCATATCCTTTTTACGATCCACAATGTAAAAGTACCCATCTTCGTCCATAGTTGCAATATCACCGGTGTATAACCAGCCATCGCGCAGGGTCTTGGCAGTTTCATCTGGACGATTTTTATAGCCTTTCATCACTTGAGGACCTTTAACAATTAATTCTCCGGGCTGTCCCACCGGCGTATCTTTTTCACCAGTTTCCAAATCCACGATACGACATTCAGTTTCAGGAATTGGAATCCCAACACTGCCCACTTTACGAATGCCATCAAAAGGATTCATATGGGTCACAGGGGAGGACTCTGTCATGCCAAAACCTTCAATGATTACTGCACCAGTCATTTTTTCAAATTCGTGAATAATATCTACAGCCAGGGGAGCACTTCCTGAAAAACAGGCTTTGATTGATGTCATGTCTGTTTTTTTAATGTCTGGATGATTCAACATATTGATAAACATGGTTGGCACCAGTGGCGTGAAGGTGGGCCGATAATTATGAATTGTATCAAGGAGCTGATCTGCCTGGGGTTTGGGTATTAAAATATTGGTCCAACCCTTGCAAATGGAAAAATTCATTACAGTAGTCAAACCAAATACATGAAAAAATGGCAACGCACCTAAAACAACTTCTTTACCATCTTCAAGCTCCGGAAACCAGATTGAAGCTTGCTGCAATTGCTTTGTCATATTGCCATGTGTCAACATGACACCTTTGGATACACCTGTTGTCCCTCCAGTATACTGATACATGACAACATCATCACTATTGAGTTGTACCTTGCTGGTATCAGGCTCGTATTGGGCCAGAAGTTCTTTCCAGTTATAGACATCCGGGGCAATATTAACATCAGCAGTTAAATTCTGAAGCTCACCAAAACGAGATTTAATTGCGCCCACAATTGGAATATTTTTGATAAATGGGATACCAGGAAACCAATCACTTATTTTTCGGGTTTTTCCCACTGTTTTCAATATAAAATTTTTGGGAAAAGGCATATAATCAGCAAGTGACGTATACACAATCTGTGTTATATTTGTTTTTGGACGTAAATCTATCATGCGATTTGCCAGTAAATCCAAAGTAATCAGCACTTTTGCACCTGAATCATTGAACTGATGCTCCAGTTCAGGATCTGCGTATAAAGGATTGTTCATGACCACAATTGCACCCAATTTGACAATTGCATAATAACTGACCACGCACTGGATCGTATTCGGTAAAAGGATTGCAACACTATCTCCTTTTTGAATGCCAAAGGCCTTGAGACAGGATGCGAAGCGATCCACCATGTGTTGTAGTTCTTTATATGTGACAACATAACCTTGAAATATTAATGCCGCTTTATCTGGAAAATTTTGAACAGATCGTTGAAGATAACTCGGTAAATACATTTCCTTAAAATCCATCTTTGATGGAATATGTTTTGAATAGTGCTTTTTCCAGGGGTGATCTTTATAGGTCACCTGGCTTTCGGTTCTTTTTTCTTTTGCTTGGTCCACGGATAATAACCTCCTTATTTTATTCAATTTATAATAATTGATACCAAGAAATTGCATGTCAAAATTGACCCTTGCAATTTTTGAAGAATACTTGATCTTCAAATATTCGTTTATTCGTACCGGATTCCATCCAATCTTTCAAGTAAATTGTTTTTATTGACAATGGGTTTCATATTTGTTAAGGCTGAATGAACGTTCATTCATTTTTAAAAATAATAATCAGACTATTGCCTGTTTCCTGGCAAGAATAATGCCATGATAACAGGCTACAGTCAAGATGAGAAAGGAGATTGTTGAAAAAATGGAACCGGTAATTATACCACCTGCATCGTACACAATTCTGGGAATTCCGCTAATGTTACTTTTCATCATTATTCCCATTATTGGTATAGCGCTTTTTACGTTTATCATTGCCAGGCGAATGCAACCGCTGGTAAAGGCAGCCCCTGACAATCGGCTTGATCAATTGGGATTGAGATTGTTCAATATGCTTAAATTCGCTGTTGCCCAATACAAGCAACCCCGGTACATGCTGGCCGGCGTTTTACACATTGTCATATTTGCGGGCTTTTGTATTCTTTCACTGAGATCAATCACCCTGGTGATTGTGGGTATTAAAGCTGGATATACACTTCCGCTTTTTGATACCTGGATTGGCACAATATACAATGTCTTAAAAGATATTGCCGCTACAGCGGTTTTGGTTGCGGTTGTTGTGGCAGCTATCCGCAGGGGAATTTATAAACCCGAAAGATACAAAGTGCCGGAAAAGTATGGCAAAGATCATACTGCTGAGGCTATTTTTGTACTTGCCATGATTGGCGGTCTGATGATTGCTGACATGTTTTTTGAAGGCAGCGATTTGGCGGCTCATATGAATAAAGGTTTGGAAACACATTACTTTCTGTTTCCATTTACAGGAACCTGGTTTGTTACTTATGCTCTGACCCTTTGTTCAGACGCGACCTTGCAGTTTTTTCATATTTTTTTCTATACAGTCCATGAATTAATATTCTTTTCGTTTTTAAATTTTTTGCCATTGGGTAAACATTTTCACGTCATTACGTCAATGTTCAATGTGCTTTTTATGAAACTGAACAAAGGTTCAGTTAAACCAGTAAAATGCGGCGTGTCTGATGATCAACTGGATGACCTGGAATCCTTTGGTGTCAAGGAATTTGAAGATTTTACCTGGAAACATGTCTTAGACTTCTATTCATGTGCGGACTGTGGTCGATGTGCAGATCAATGTCCGGCCAACCATGTGGGACGACCACTGGCACCGAGATTTGTTACAATAAAGTGCCGCGATTTCTGTTTTGATAAATATCCCCTAATAGGTGCAAGTGTGGATAAAGGACCACTTATCGGCAGTATTCTGAGTGAAGATGAAATCTGGTCCTGTACCACCTGTGGTGCATGTGAGGAAGAATGTCCCTTGCTCATCGAATATATTGATAAATTTGTCGATATAAGACGTGGGATGGTTGATGAAGGCATGGTGCCACAGTCTCTTCAAAAACCTCTCAATGCACTGGGCAAAAGGGGCAATCCTTATGGTAAAATGGAGAAAAAGCGCGGTGATTGGACCAAACCATTAATTAAGGATGAAGGCTATGAATGTAAAGTACTCAGTGGCAAAAAAGCGGATAGTGCAGAAATTTTATTTTTTGCGGATAGTATCACATCCTATGATGACCGCATTCAGGAAATTGGCCAGTCATCATTTAGAATATTAAAGGCCTGTGGCATTGATTTTGGTATCCTGGGACCGGCTGAAAAGGATTCTGGCCATGAAGTGCGTCGATTTGGTGAAGAAATGCTGTTTCAAGACTTGAAGGAGAAAAACACAAAAGCCATCATTGACTCGGGTGTCAAACGCATTATTACTGCTGACCCGCATGCACTCAACGCATTGAAAAAAGATTATGCGAACCTGCCCCCAGTGGAACATGTCAGTGAATTCTTATATAAAATGATTCAAGAAGGCAAAGTAGAATTCAATCCCCTTGAAAACCAAAGTGATATTTATGTGTACCACGATCCCTGCTATTTGGGCCGCCATAATTTAATCTATGATCCACCACGTTTGGTTTTGGATGCCATTCCTGGATTGAAACGTGTAGAAATGGAACGTAGTCGAGATCGTTCATTTTGCTGCGGTGGTGGTGGTCTGATGCTGTTCTATGAGCCAGTTGAAGAAACCCGCATGGGAAAAGAAAGGGTTCAGATGGCTGCTGATGTCGGTGCAACAGTGATTGTCACTGCCTGTCCTTTCTGTATGGTCAATATTGAAGATGGGATCAAAACCAGTGGCCTTGAAGGTAAAGTAAGCGCAATTGATCTGGCCGAACTGGTAGATCAGCAACTAGTCAAATAATTCCAATAGCAAGGGGGATTCCTTGCATTGAATGAAATAGCAATACAATGCTGGAATTACATTCAATTTCGGCAAATGCTTTTTTTTTTTGGAGGATAATATGGAAATTTTGGTTTGTGTGAAAAGAGTTCCTGATACCTCAGAGAATGAAATTGAGGTCAATAGTGAGGGCTCTGATATCGAACGTGACGATTTGGTCTATTCGATCAACGAATGGGACAATTACGCTGTTGAAGAAGCCATTCAAATAGTGGATAAAGTGGGCGGCTCTGTCACAGTGATGGCAATCGGTGATGAAGAATCCGAGGAAATTATTCGTCGTGAAATGGCTATGGGCGCCAATAATGGTATTCTTCTATCTGATGATGCCTTTGAAAAATCCGATGGTCGCGGATTGGCAACTATCCTGAAGGCCGCAGTGGATAAAGGCAATTACGATTTAATCTTAACCGGTGCCCAATCTGACACAGGCGCTGCTCAGACTGGTGCGATGCTGGCAGCCATGCTGGACCAACCATTTGCATCTCTGGTCAACCTGATTGAGGTCAAAGATGACAGCACCTTGAAAATCGGTCGGGAAATTGATGGTGGAAACCAGGAAATGCATGAAATTAAACTGCCATGTGTTTTATCCATACAAACTGGTATCAATGAACCTCGCTATGTTGGGATTCGTGGTATTCGAAAGGTGGCTTCTGTTGAAATCCCAACCATGGGCGCATCCGACCTGGGTATTGACCCGGCAACATTAGGTGAATCCGGCGCCAAAACAAAAACACTGGATTATTTTGTACCTGAAATAGGTGAAGGCGCTGAGATGATTGAAGGTGACACTGATGAAGTTGTCGAAAAACTGGTTGAAATCCTGAAATCCAAAGGAGGTATCAAATAATGCAGATCTTTGCGTATATTATCAATAAAGATGGTAAAGCTGATGACACAGCTTTGGAATTGGCGCTGGCTGCAAAAAAACTGAACTCCGATGCTCAGGTGACAGCCATTATTGCTGGCTCTGGCATTGACAATGTTTGCCAGGAAGTCAGTGCTGCCTATAATGAAATCTGGAAAATCGACAATGCCGCCCTGGCCTATCCAGATGGAGAAATCATGGGTAAAATTTTACCCAAATTACTTCCAGATAATGCAATCCTGTTGATGGCCCATGAATATCTGGCCATGGATATGGCCCCTGGCCTGGCAGTCCGAACAGATTCCGCATATATTGCGGATGTAACTGACATTGAAGGCATGGATGGCACCACTGGCAAGTTTGTTCGCCAGGAATTCTCAGGCATGGTCAGCACACACAATACCTGTGATATGTCCGGCGGTGCAGTGGTTACTGTTCGCCCAGGAGTTTTTGCCTCAGAAGAAACACCTTCAGTGGGTGGATCTGTTGTTGATAAATCTGGTGATGTGGATATCCCTGAAACCAATAGAAAATATCTTGAAACAGTAGAAGCTGAAGTTGGTGATGTAGATATTAGCACATCAGAAATTCTGGTTTCTGTTGGGCGAGGTATTGAAGAAGAAGATAATATTGAAATCATTCAAGAACTCGCTGAAGCCATGGGCGCTGACTATTCTTGTTCTCGGCCAATAGTTGATGCCAAGTGGATGGAAAAATCTCGTCAGGTGGGAACATCTGGAAAAACTGTCAAGCCAAAAGTATATATGGCTTTGGGAATCAGCGGTGCTTTCCAGCATTTGGGTGGTATCAAAGGCTCGCCTTTCATGATTGCTGTGAACAAAAATCCCAAAGCACCCATTTTTCAGGTGGCAGATATTGGTGTTGAAGGCGATATCCTGGACATTGTTCCTGAATTGACTGAAAAAGTTAAGGAAATGAAAGGATAATTCCTTTATATATTAAGTGATTATTTTTCTTTATAAACCGGCCATCCACGATTGATATTTCGTTGGATGGCCGTTTTTTTTATTGTTGACTTTTGTTCTTTGTTTTTGTACTTTTTTTGATGATGACTGTAAGAGGATTTGGATCAGCCCCCAAATCCCCCAGCACTTTAGACCTGAAATCATATGTTTAATAATACTATGCGATAACCTAAAGGAGGTTCAAATGAAATATCCTGATTACGATCACGTCAAAGAAATTATGCGGACAGAACTGCCGCATATACTGCGTGAAGATGCGAGTATACATACATACCTTGAAAACTTTATTAAAGAAACAATGTTTCCTCAAATAGAGTCTTTAAATCAAAAAATTGATGAAGTTAAGAATATGCTGGAAAGACTTCAGCATAAGTGTGAAGAACATTGGGCTGAAAGCAAAAAACGTTGGGATGACAACGACAGGCGTTGGGATAAAAACGACAGGCGTTGGGATGAAAACGACAGGCGTTGGGATGAAAACGATAAAAAATGGGATAAAAATGAAGCCCGCTTAATTGCAATTGAAAACAAGCTTTCAAAAATTGATGGACGAACCCTTGAAATAGAATACAGAAACAAAATATCATCCTATTTTGGCTTGTTGCTTTTACGCACAAAAATTATTGAAGTGAACCACATTGTGATGAATCTCAGAGACTATTTATCGCATTCTGAATTAAAAGAACTGTTCTGTCTTGATATATTGGTCAGGGGAAAGCTATGGAATTCCAAGAAGATGATACTGGTTGCTTTTGAAGTGTCTTCTGTTATTGATGAAACAGATGTGAACCGGGCACATAGACGATCTCAATTACTCCGAAAAGCTGGTTTTCCAGCAGTTGGAGCTGTTGGTGGACACGATTCTGCAGCGGGTATCAATGAAAAAGCAGAAAAGTTTAACACAGTGGTATTGCATAATGGATCTATCCTTTTTTGGGATGAAGCCCTTGCCGAATTAAATCGTTCCGGTCCACATACCTTTCCTTCAATTAAGCCATCCTAGGAAATGTCCGGGTATAAATAGAATGGATTCAGTTTGTTCATTGTTCATGATTGTTGACTATTGGATTGCTGTGGCAAATAAGTCAACCCAATAGTCAAAAATTAAGGTCTGACCCCAAATCCCCATACCCCAAATAAGGAGCCATTAAAAATGATCCAAACACTAACAAAACGTTGTTCACAAAATCTTGCCAGCCAGCTTTATTCACCATTTAGTGCTTACCAATCATTAATGTCACACAAGATACAAAATATATTATTGGTATCAAGTCCTTATGATGCCTATCTGATGGAAGAAGAAGGCAACCTAACCTCAAGAATTATCAATGAATATCGAGGACTAAACCTGAGCCGCCCGCCAGGAATCACACAGATTTCATCGGCTGAAAAAGCGTTGAGCTATTTGTCGTGTGAATCGGCTGATATGGTCATTACAATGCCCAATATCAGTGATATGGATGTTTCATCATTGGGGAAAAAGATAAAAAAACAATATCCTGATTTACCTGTAATTTTGCTATCGCATAGTCTTCAAAGCGTAACAAGCCTGCTCCAGCCCGATATTGCCCGATTGTTTGATCGCATCTTTATCTGGACCGGCAACTCTGATTTGCTATTGGCAATTGTCAAGCATGTTGAAGACCAACTGAATGTCATGCCAGACACACAAAAAAACAGTGTTCGGGTTTTAATATTTGTGGATGATGCCCCGGACTTTCGGTCTTTCTTTTTGCCTTTTTTGTATAAAGAAATTGTCAGACAAACACAGGATGTATTAAGCTCAACACTCAATGAAGAACATCGGCTCTTAAAAATGCGGGCGCGTCCCAAAGTATTGGTCGCTGAAAATTATGAAGAGGCTCTCGCGCTCTTTGATACATATCGTGATTTTGTTATGGGCGTAATTTCTGATACACGTTTCCCAAAAAGCAGTCAGATGATCGACAATGCCGGAATTCTGCTCCTGACAGAGTTGCATCACCAAATGCCAGATATTCCACTTTTATTGATGAGTTCAGATATTGAAAACCAACAATTTGCCCGACAAATTCCAGCCAAATTCATTCATAAGAAATCATCACAGATTCAACATGAACTTCGCCAATTTTTTATCAAACGACTAGGATTTGGGGATTTTATTTTTCGAAATCCTGATGGTTCTGAAATTCAGCGTGCCAATTCATTGGGCGCACTTGAATCAGTATTAAAAGAGATTCCAGAAGAATCAATTGTTTACCACGCCACCAATAATGATTTTCACAGTTGGCTCATGGGACGTTCTGAGATTGCGTTGGCCAATATTTTTCGATCAGTATCTGCTTCTGATTTTCCTTCAAACGATGCCCTTCGAAATTTCTTGATAACAAACATACATAATTTAAGAAAATTTCAGCAACGCGGTATTGTTGTTCAGTTTCGTGCTAAAACCTTTGATGCCGATATCATGGATTTTACAAAAATTGGAGATGGTCAATTGGGTGGAAAAGCACGCGGATTGGCTTTTATTGCAAGACAACTCAGTCATGAAGCAGACATCCATAAAAAGTATCCAGATATAGAAATTAAAATTCCCAAAACACTGGTTATTTCCACCGATATTTTTGAAAATTTTGTATCCAGAAATCAGCTTGAAGACCTATCCAGGCCATCTGTTGAAAACAAACTGGTGCGAGATCGATTTTTAGCGGCTCAATTTCCGGACAAAATTACTAGAAAACTGAAGCAATTTTTACTTCAAGTGGATCATCCCCTGTCCATTCGGTCATCCAGCCTTCTGGAAGACGCTCTCTGCCAGCCTTATGCCGGTCTTTACGAAACATATATGCTTCCCAACAATGACAGCGACTTAGAAATCCGCCTGGATCATTTAACAACAGCGATCAAGCTGGTTTATGCATCCACCTGGTATGAAGGCCCCAAAATATTTTCAAAAAGCACGAACAATCCAAATCATGATGAACTTATGGCGGTAATTATTCAAGAGCTTGCTGGTGAGACCCTGGATGATCACTTTTATCCAGACCTGTCAGGTGTAATGCAATCCCATAATTTTTATCCAATCTCTCCAATGAAACCAGAGGATGGCATTGCTCATTTGGCTTTAGGCATGGGAAAAAGCGTTGTTGAAGGCGAAAAGGTTTTAAGATTTTGTCCCAAATACCCACAGATTTTGCCACAATTTTCATCAGTTGATGATATTTTAAAAAATGCCCAACGATATTTTTATGCATTAAAAATGAAAGATTATACCAAAAACCTTTTGTTTTGGGAACATTCTAATCTGGAACGACTGGAAATTTCAGACCATGAACATCAATCACCAGTGAAAGTATTATCAGGGACATACATTTCAGATGAGCATCGCATTCGGGATAGTAGTGCATTTAATGGCCCCAAAGTCTTGACTTTTGCCGCTATATTGAAATATCATTTGATTCCATTGCCTGAAATTTTAACAGATCTGTCAGACATGGGAAGGGAAGCAATGGGAGGGCCGGTTGAAATTGAATTTGCAGTTCAACTGCAAGATCAACCCATTTTTTATTTTCTGCAAATTCGTCCAATGGTGGCTGGCCGAGAAATGAACGATGTTAAAATTTCAGAAAGTGATAAACAACAGGCAATCTGCTACTCTCACAATGCTTTGGGGCATGGAAATCGTCAAGATATTAAAGACATTGTATTTGTTAAACCCCAATGCTTTGATATATCCAAAACCTGTGATATGGTAGCAGAATTATCACGAATCAATGCCAGGTTGCACAATAAAAATAAGCCCTATCTGTTGATGGGCCCAGGAAGATGGGGCACAGCCGACCGATGGTTGGGAATTCCTGTGCAATGGAAAGATATTTCCGGTGTGACTGCAATCATTGAGATCAGAAATGAATCCTTAATGGCTGATCCATCACAGGGTACGCATTTTTTTCAGAACATAACTTCACTGGGGATTCATTATTTGACAGTGACAGAAAATGCCTTAGACAGAATCAACTGGCAATGGATAGAAAACTGTCCTCTTGAATTTGAAACCTCTTTTTTTAAGCATGTCAGTACAATTGATCCAGTTATTTTAAAAGTGGATGGTCGATTATCAGAAGGCGTTATTCTTTCAAGCCTCTAATGTAAATATATCAACAAACAAAGAAACAAGGAGAGTTACAATGCAGCAACAATTACAACCTTACAGGGAAATATATGATTATGGTTTTTTTTCTGAAATTAGCGACATACTTACTGAAAAGGAAAGGCAACCATTAATCAATGCGTTTGTGCATTTGGATCAACAAATTAAGAGTCATGCACAAAAGATAGAACAGGGGCTTAAATCGTTTGATTCTTTACAAGTGAATCAGAAAAATATGAAAATGGATATTAAAAAAGATCTGTTTATGGAATTGTCAACTAAAGCTGATATCAGTGAATTAAGTGGAGATATGAATACACAGATCAGTGAATTACGTGGAGATATGAATACACAGATCAGTGAATTACGTGGAGATATGAATACACAGATCAGTGAATTACGTGGAGATATGAATACACAGATCAGTGAATTACGTGGAGATATGGATACACAGAACAGTGAATTACGTCGAGATATGGATACACAGATCAGTGAATTACGTCGAGATATGAATACACAGATGGGTGAATTACGTGGTGAAATGAATGAACTACGTAATGAAATGAATTTAAAAATTACTGAGTTCTGTGGCGAAGTAAATACTAAACTCGAAGAACAAAATGGCAGACTAGATAAGAAAATTAGCGAATTACGCGGTGAAATGCAGGCAGGCTATCAAGAACTTCGCGGTGAAATGCAGGCAGGCTATCAAGAACTTCGCGGTGAAATGCAGGCAGGCTATCAAGAACTTCGCGGTGAAATGAAATCAGGCTATCAAGAACTTCGCGGTGAAATGAAATCAGGCTATCAAGAACTTCGCGGTGAAATGCATGCCGGATTCAATGAACTTAGCGGTTCAATAAAAGCGGATATCAATAATTTAAGAACATGGTTCAAGATATTTGCTTTTTCAGCGCTATCAATTATTTTTATGTACAGTCCAAATTTTATAACATTATTAAAGTATATTAAAATATTTTAACTCAATAGTATATATTATATAAACAATAGAATTAAATGATTCCTCAAAGAAAAACGTATTGTCAGTGGAATGTTGCACCTGTTAAATTATTAAGGGCGCTTCAGACATAATCCGCTGTCAATGGATTGAATATTGTCCCTTTTGAATAAGAGCCCCCTTTTTTTGAGCATGTCGGGACAATGGATCCAGTTTAAAAGTGGGTGGTCGATTGTTAGAAAGAGTTCATCTTTCAAACCTCTAATGTAAAGATACAAACAATGAAAAAAGGAAATTTACAATGCAGCATCAATTACAACCTTACAAAGAAATATATGATTATGTATTCTTTTCTGAAATTTGCAACATACTTACTGAAAAGGAAAGGCAACCATTAATCAATGCGTTTGTGCATTTGGATCAACAAATTAAGAGTCATGCACTAAAGATAGAACAGGGTCTTAAATTGTTTGATTCTTTAAAAGTCAATCAAACAAATATGAAAATTGATATTAAAAAAGATTTGTTTATGGAATTGGCAACTAAAGCTGATATCAATGAGTTACATGGTGATATGAATACACAGATCAGTGAATTACATGGTGATATGAATACACAGATCAGTGAATTACGTGGTGATATGAATACACAGATCAGTGAATTACGTGGTGATATGAATACACAGATCAGTGAATTACGTGGTGAAATAAATGCACAAGGCAAAGAATTACGTGGTGAAATAAAAGCACAAGGAGATGAATTACGTGGTGAAATGAATGACCTACGTAATGAAATGAATTTGAAAATTACTGAGTTCTGCGGCGAAGTAAATACTAAACTCGAAGAACAAAGTGGCAGACTAGATAAGAAAATTAGCGAATTACGCGGTGAAATGCAGGCAGGCTATCAAGAACTTCGCGGTGAAATGAAATCAGGCTATCAAGAACTTCGCGGTGAAATGAAATCAGGCTATCAAGAACTTCGCGGTGAAATGCATGCCGGATTCAATGAACTTAGCGGTTCAATAAAAGCGGATATCGATAATTTAAGAACATGGTTCAAGATATTTGCTTTTTCAGCGCTATCAATTATTTTTATGTACAGTCCAAACTTTATAACATTATTAAAGTATATTAAAATATTTTAACTCAATAGAATATATATAAACAACAGAATTAAAACAATTAAATGATTACCCAAAGAAAAACGTATTGTCAGTGGAATGTTGCACCTGTTAAATTATTAAGGGCGCTTCAGACATAATCCACTGTCAATGGATTGAATATTGTCCCTCTTGAATCATAGACCACTTTTTTTGAGCATTTCGGGACAATGGATCCAGTTGAAAAGTGGGTGGTCGATTGTTAGAAGGAGTTCATCTTTCAAGCCTCTAATGTAAATATATTAACAAACAATGAAAAAAGGAAACTTACAATGCAGCATCAATTACAACCTTACAAAGAAATATATGATTATTTATTTTTTTCTGAAATTTGTAACATACTTACTGAAAAGGAAAGGCAACCATTAATCAATGCGTTTGTGCATTTGGATCAACAAATTAAGAGTCATGCACTAAAGATAGAACAGGGTCTTAAATTGTTTGATTCTTTACAAGTAAATCAGACAAATATGAAAATTGATATTAAAAAAGATTTGTTTATGGAATTGGCAACTAAAGCTGATATCAATGAGTTACGTGGTGATATGAATACACAGATCAGTGAATTACGTGGTGATATGAATACACAGATCAGTGAATTACGTGGTGAAATAAATGCACAAGGCAAAGAATTACGTGGTGAAATAAAAGCACAAGGAGATGAATTACGTGGTGAAATGAATGACCTACGTAATGAAATGAATTTGAAAATTACTGAGTTCTGTGGCGAAGTAAATACTAAACTCGAAGAACAAAGTGGCAGACTAGATAAGAAAATTAGCGAATTACGCGGTGAAATGCAGGCAGGCTATCAAG
>Ga0272440_1000569_pt1 | contig 31199 bp, 13 predicted proteins | sample SSMMMBAug17_FD_192440 | JGI IMG/M metagenome (GOLD analysis project Ga0272440, IMG submission 192440) | Marine sediment archaeal communities from Little Sippewissett salt marsh, Falmouth, MA, United States - SSM-MMB-Aug17 | ecosystem: Environmental > Aquatic > Marine > Wetlands > Sediment ... | reverse complement strand
CAAACTGATTTGAATCATGGTATATTCTTTTTCGGAAATCACCTAAATTAAGGGGCATCCAGTTTGTAGTTCCGCCTTTAGGCGGTTCTTTTATTATTATTAATGTGCCCTGGGACTTAAAAAAAACAGCCTAAAGGCGGAACTACAAACTGATTTGAATCATGGTATATTCTTTTTCGGAAATCACCTTAAAGATAAGAAAGATATATTTATTATGATAAAAGCAACCAGCCTCCTTTTACAAATGTGATCACTGATGGTGGATATATCGCCATCCAGCACTATGGAAATTAAAAAAAACCACATTTTAATTATTTTACAAAAAAATAAAATTTTTTGAAATACCTGTTAATTTTTTTAAAATAGAATTCCATGATAATAATAATTCGAAAGAGATTATTTTTTTCAACAAAAATTGGCAGATTTGACCAATGAATTTGAGCTGTTATACGAATTTGTTATTTTTTGTTATTGAATTTCCAAATTTGTTAATTTCAGAAATTTGATAAAAAAGTTATATATCATTTTCATATATAAAATTTATTTAATATTTTTTATAGAATTATTAGATAATAATGGAATTTATAATATATTAAATTTAAAAGATGATAATAATTTTTTTATTAACAATAATATTATTAACAAATTTATTAATTAAGGAGTATTAAAATGAAAAATAAATTAAAAAGAAATTATTTCGTGAAAATTTACATTATTGTTTTATTTTCGTTATTTTTACTTGCTTGCGCTGCAAGACAGTCTGTTAAAGAAACAATAGAAAAATCTCAAATAAAATTATCAGACCAGAATTTAAAAGAGGTTCCAAAGCCAACCAGTCCACATGAACAAAAAAAAGGGCATCACTGGTTACAACTGGATAATGGAAACTACATTGAATATTTGCAGATAGGTAATCAAGGTGAAAAAATAATTTTTTTAGCAGGAATTTTAGATGATTCAATTGTCACATTCTCAAATATACCAGAATTAATTAACAATGCTAATAAAGGATTATGTCAACTATATTTTTTAAACTTGCCTGGGAACGGTTATTCCTCGATCCCTGATCAAAACATTTTTAATCCGATCTTTCTTAGATTATGTTTAGAGCAATTTATTAAAAAAAAGGGTTTAAAAGACTTTACTTTAATTGGTAATTCAAATGGATGTCTAGTTTCAGTACTTCTTGCGTTAAATGAAAATAATGGTAAAGATTATAGAATTAAAAATATATTAGGATTTAATCCATTATTAAAAGAAATATCTTTTTGGGAAATGGATAAATATCAAATATTACTAATGAAAACACCTTCGGCAATGGTTCAGCATTTAGTACAATCACCAATAATTGGTTACCAAATAGCTAGATTTACTCTTGGATCAGTAGAAAATAAATGGCCCTGGAATGTAGAAAAATCTCATATAGATTCTTTTTATAATAGATTATCTGAAAATAATAGATGTGGTATCTGGTCGTCCTATTTAAAGAATACTCTTAAAATAATGCCTGAATTAAAAATGATTTGTAATGAGGGATATCATAATATTACTCAACTGGCAACTACTGTAATATTATATAGTAATCCTGGAGATAATTGGGTTCCATATAATCATGTTAAAGATGTGGCAAAAAAAATGAATGTTAAGTGTAAAATATTGGGAAATGGTCACATACCTCAGAGAACTGATTCTAAATTAGTAGAGCAAGAAATTTTAACCATTTTGAAATTATAGGTTTTAATATAATTCAATAATTAAGGATTAAGGAGGATTAAGGTGATTTCCGAAAAAGAATATACCAAGGATTCAAATCAGTTTGTAGTTCCGCCTTCAGGCGGATCTTTTAAAGTCCCAGTGCACATTAATAATTAATAAAAGAACCGCCTAAAGGCGGGACTACAAACTGAATACCCCTTAATTATTTGGTATATCTTTTTCGGAAATCACCTAAGTAGGAGGTATCTTTAGGAATGCTCTAAAAATAACATGCTCATTTTTCTTGATCGTACAAAATAATCAGGTTGTGTAGAGACGCAGCATGCTATACGTCTCTACAGTACAAAAAAACAATATGAAAATTTTTTAAATAGGGAACTATTTTTTTAGCATTCCTTAGTTTAATAGCTGTTAATTTTTTTAAAATAAAATTCCATAATAAGATTAATTTGAAAGAAATTATTTTTTTCAACCAAAAGTGGCAAAATTTTGAATAAATTTGAGTACTTTTATAAGATTTGTTATTTTTTGTTCTTGAATCTCCAAATTTGTTTATTCCAAAAATTTGACAAAAAAGTTATATAATTTTCATATTTAATATTTATTTAATATTTTTTCTAATAATTCTGGAAAAGATATGAGTAAAAAAGAAAAATAAATATATAAATCATTATTATGTAAATATCAATTTTAAAATTAATAATTGATAATAAAAATTTTTATTATTAATACAATAATTAAAAAATCAGGAAAGTGAAATGAAAAGAAAAACCTTGCCTATATTCAGTCATGCAGTCATTAAAAAAAATGCTTTTTACGTTATTTTTTTTATATTTTTATTTGCCAATTTGCAGGCACAAGACTATAAAACATTTAAATTGAAAGGTGACGAATTTTGGAAGAATCGAGATATTACAGATATTCTTATTAAAGCTATTGAAACATATAAAAAAGCAGAAGAATTAGCAGTTAATAAAATTGAAAAGAAAAAAATACTCGGTAAGATTTCATATGGGTATTATTTATTAGGCGATAGCATGAAGTCAGCAAAAGAAAGAAAAACTGCTTTTTACAATGGATATATTGCTGCAGAAAAAATTCTTGAAATAAATCCCAATGATCCAGAAGCTAATTATTTTCATGTAATTAACAAACTTTCTTATAAAGATGCCTGTGGAATGTTATATGTTATACTGTATTTGAAAGAGTTTAACAGGAGAATGAATATAATTATGAGTCAAAATAAATATGTATTAAGTGGTGGTCCTCAAAGAGTATTAGCGAGAATGATTCACTTAACTCCATATTTATTTCGTAATAGATATTCTGTTGGTACTTTGAATGATGCAGAGAAAATGCTAAATGAATCAATTAATATAGAGCCTCAACTAGGTTTAACCAGAGTATTTTTAGCTGATATATACCTTGATATGGGTAAAGATAATTTTGCTAAAGAGGAACTAATAAAAGCAATAAATTGTCCTGTTAATAACGATATCTGTGAATTTGCACCTGAAAATAGATTGTCCAAGAAAATTGCAAAAAATATGATGTATAAATATTTTCACATAAAGTAAAACATTTTATTTATAATGAGGTATTGAACATGAAAAAAAAATTATTTTTAACTATTGTTTTATTATTATTCATTACTGCATGTGCAATTGATCAAAAAATAAATGAGGTTAGGCATCTATTTGTGCTAAAAAAATTTGAACTGGCTCTTATAAAAATAGATAAAATATTAAATGATTACCCAAAACAACAAGAACTTTTATTTATTAAAGGATTGATATTATTTGAAAATGGAAAAAATTCTGAGTCAATTGAAATTTTTAAATTATTAACAAAGTTGTCTCCTACCAAAGCACAGAATTACAATTATTTGGGTGTTGGATATATGGTACAAGGTGATTATATAAAAGCAGAAAATGCATTTTTAACAGCAATTGAAGTAAAACCTGACTATATAAAAGTTCATGAAAACTTAGGTGATCTTTATATTTCTCGGGCTCGACATGCTGACTATATAAAAATTCATGAAAACTTAGGTGATCTTTATATTTCTAAGGCTCGACATGCTTATATGAAAGCATTAAAATTAAAAAGTCGAAAGAAAAGCTTAATTTCTAAATTAGATATTATTAACAACTTCCCAATAGTAAATAAAAAAAAGAACGAACTGAATTTTGTTAAACGTGGAAATAATTTACACATTATTAATACAAACAATATACAAAATGAATACGCTAAAAAATATGACAAAGATAAAGATGATAAGATAACAAAAATAATTAAAGAAGTAATACAAGAATGGAAGCAACGGAAATAAATAAATAAATAAATAAATAAAGGATGAAACACAAAAAAGTTGCACTTTATTTCATTTAATGTTTTTAGTGCATTTCTTAGCCCTGAAAGGGCGTAACATACCAGCCCAGGGCAACGCCAGGGCAACGCCCTGGGTAAAAACATTTCAATGGTTTGAGCCCTGAAAGGGCGTAACAAAAAAATAACAATAATAAAAGGCAGCTCATTTATGTAACGTCCTTACAGGGCTAAAAATTCGTTTTTATATTTTCCCAGGGCTTTGCCGGCTTTGCCCTGGGCTGATATGTTACGCCCTTTCAGGGCTGCAGATTTAGTTATAAAGATTTTGGCAGGGTGCCATATCAAAATTGTCCGCAGGCGAAAATTTAGTACGTTGAGGACAAATTTTGATATGGGAACATAATACCCTTCGGCAAAAAACATTAGTTGTTCTTAAATAAATAATAACTTAGTATATTTCAAATAGATAAATTACGCCTAAAGGCGGAACTACGTACTATTTAATTCATATTAAAATTGTATGTATGTAGTTCCGCCTTTAGGCGGAATCGGAATTAACAATTAATATATTATAATCAATTAGTTATAAAACCATTTTTTTGTTCAATACTTGAACATAGTCCAAAATCTTTGTAACTAAATCTGTAAGAAAATAATGCAACTTTTTTGTGTTGCGCCCATAAATAAATAAATAAATATAATAATAATATAATATAATAATAATAATAATAATATACAATAAAAAGGAGAGAATAATGTTATCAATATTAATTAATAAAAAATCGCTGTTAATTTTTGGTTTAATTGCTTCATATTTTATTTTTAATTATGACCTTTTTTCAATTTTTTCTAATCATCGTGATAATTCATCTATATTGAATTCAGAAATCAAAGAATTTACATCAAATAAAGTTGATAAAAGGACAGATAAATTACAATCTGATAATCAATGGGACGATTATGATAATGATGGGCTTACAAATTTTTTTGAAATTAATATACTAAAAGGCAAAACTAATTTATACCAAGCTGATACTGACAAAAATGGTATAAAAGACTCTGATGAGGATTTTGATTCAGATGGACTTACGAATTTTGAAGAGCAGCTATGTAATACTGATCCACTAAATAAAGATACTGATGATGACTTACTTAGCGATTATGATGAGTATGTTATGGGAACTGACCCATTAAAAAAGGATAGTGATGATGATGGAATACTGGATAATGATGAAAAATATGATACAAGTGTATCTAATGACAATGGGATTTCAATAACGATGACAGGCTCAGGTAATATAGCTGCGAAATGTTCAATTACTGAAATAGAACCTGATAGTTTTATTTCAAACTTACCTGGACTTGTTTCAGATATTATTGATCTTAAAAGTGAGAAAAAATTTGATAAAGCAGAGCTTCGAATTCCATTAAAATCAATCAATAGTAGAAAAGTAAGTTCACTTAGTAATTTACGTGTTGTATATATTGATTATAATAATCAAAAAATTGAGATACCAAAAAATCAAGGTATTTCTCATGATAATAGATATTTATATGCTTATCTTGATCATTTTTCACCATATGCAGTAATTGATCATGCTGCTTATAAAAAAAGTTTTTCTCAAAATTTTTATGGCTCTACACGACTTAATAATAAAAAAGATAATGTTAATAATGGTATTTATGGTATTGATATTATTTTGGCAATAGATTCATCTGGCAGCATGAAAACAAATGACCCTTCATTTATGAGAATTACTGCTGCAAAAAATTTAATTGATCAACTTGATGAAACAAAAGACCAGGTTGCTGTAATTGATTTTGATGGTAAAACAGAGCTTCTCCAGGGGCTGACTTCAGATTTTGAAGAAGCAAAAGATAAAATTGATATGATTGATTCATTAGGCAAAACCAATATCTCACTTGCATTAACAAAATCAATTGAGCAATTGGAAGATACTTTAGCTTTTGCACAAATTATTGTTTTACTATCTGATGGGAAAAGCATTATAAATGATTCAATTATTAAAAATGCGTGCGACTTAAATATTAAAATATATACAATAGGGCTGGGACAAGATATAAATGAAAGCTTATTAAAAAATATTGCAAATAAAACAGGAGGACTTTACTTCTATGCAGACAAACCTGAAGATATAATTATTCCTTTTGATAGAATAAGTGAAGAATCAATTGACTCTGATAATGATGGGCTATCAGATATTGCTGAAAAAAAAGGGATGTTAACATGGTGCGGTTATATTGCATATTCTGACCCATTCTCTAAAGATACTGATGGAGATAATTTGTTAGATGGCGAAGAGATGGTTGCTATTGGAGTAAATGAGGATGGAGACAGAATTTATAAAATGAAATCAAACCCAAATTCTTATGATTCTGATGAAGATGGTATTAGTGATTTTGATGAAATCTACCCACCTCATGATCAAGAAGCTTCAAATCCATTAATTATAAATAAATAATAAATTGAAGATTTTGACTTAATTTAAATATTTTAAGGTATAAAATCTAATATAGATTGGAGTCCCAAATCTTCAGATTTGGAAGTCAAAGAGAATCAACGAAAAAGATAAGTGACGCCAAATCTAAGAAATTGGGACTCTCTGAACGTATGTTGATTTGCCATAAAACCCATTATATATTAAAAAAATTACTTCATTTCCAATTTTTGGATCAAAAATTTTGTTAAGATCTAAAGTACTTGTGTAAAAATAGCAACACCTCTTTTCATTTCCTTTTCAATAAAATTATTTTTTTTATCCTTGTTAATTTTTTTGAAATATTACTCCATAATCCTTATGAAATAATAACAACGCCACGTCTCATTTGATTTTCAGAGAAATTATTTTTTTTTAATCCCTGTTGAAATATTACTCCATAATCCTTGTGAAATAATAACAACACCACGTCCCATTTGATTTTCAGAAAAAATAATTTTTTTTAATCCCTGTTAATTTTTTTGAAACATAACTCCATAATTGGAATAAATTGATTAAGGAATAAATAAATAAATTTATTTGATTGTTTCAATATCATTAAAGGTCCAAGCAAACTTATAAAGAAATAATTATTACACCCAATCAAAAACATATACAATAACAGGTAAAATTGTAATTCATTAACTCATTAACTATAGAAGTTTAACCAAAAGGTCGGAATATTATAGATTCATAGTTTAGCAATTTTAAAAAAAAATTTGAACAAAATATTGTTATAATTTGTTCAAATTTATTTAACATATTTCATTTTTTTTTCAAAAAGTCCAAATTTTTCAACAACTATCTAAAATTGTAGTTTTTTATATATAGCATTTTACATTATTTACTGATAAACAATGTGGTATTGAACATGAAAGAACAATTATATTCAGCTATTGTATTATTAACCTTTATTACTTCATGCGCAATTGATCAAAGAGTAAATAATTGTTATAAATTTATTGAAGTTAAAAGAATATGATCTGGCACTTTCAGATAAAATATTAGATAACTACCCAAAGCATATTGACAGATTCAACTGAGCTTATATAGAAATATTTATAGAAATAATTATTAACCCGGACAAAATAATATAAGGGGAAGTTAAACTAATATAAATTGATTTTTTTTTGTAAAAAAATTATTTTTCATATGTATTTATTTTATAAATCATAATATTTCAATATATTTTTTAAAAAATTGTAAATTAATTATTTATATTGAAAAAAAGAAAAAAAATATGAGTTAATCATAAATCGTAAATAATATATTAATTAATTAATAAGGAGGTATTATCCATGAAGTCATTAAAAACAATATTTTGTGTATTATTAATTATTTTCCAATCACCTTCATTCATACTTGCTGATTCAGACTTTGGTAACCCGAATAAATTATATCGCCCATGCGGTTATTCCGGAGATATGAATTGTTTGGAAAATGGAGAAACTGCTGATGCATCTGTTATCAATTATAATTTTTGATTATTTAAACAAGAAAATAGATGATTTAGATAAAACAAAAATAACAACTAATGGTAATAAAATAACAACTAATACTAATGACATAGCAGCTAATAAAACAAAAATAACAACTAATGGTAATAAAATAACAACTAATACTAATGACATAGCAACTAATACTAATGACATAGCAAATATTAATAAAAACCTAACAGCAATCGTTCGTTTTAATGTTGATATTATTGAGTTAACAGCTATTTGTAATAGATGCAATTTTGACAATGTAAATTCAGATGCCTGCAATCATGCTGTGCATAGTTATTGTCAAGGAAAACAATATATAACAGGTTTTAATATTGTTGAGTGGTACAATCCAAGTGTTGGATTTTTTTGCATTAAGTGAAAAATAACAAAGAGTAAAATGTTATCCTAAAATAAAATCTTAAATATTTCAAAAAAAACAAAAACAAGCTATAAATATGAATAAATATTTCTACATAATGAAATTAATTCTCATCAGCATAGTTATCAGTATTAATTGTATTACTATTGCATCAAACAAAAGCGGTGTGCAGCCCAATACTATTTCATTGCCCAAAGGGCCTGGCTCAATTGAAGGTTTGGGTGAGTCTTTTCAGCCAAACTTGAATACAGGAACAGCAAAATATCAAATACCATTGAAATTACCTGCTGCAATCTATTCACCTCAAATAATAATTAGCTATGACGCTGGTAAAGGAAATAGCCCTTTAGGTTTTGGTTGGAGTTTTAATATTCCATATATTCAGCGAGAAACAGATAAAGGAATTCCAAAATATTCAACAAATGACATTTTTATTGATAATTCAAAAGAAGAATTAATCCAGCAACAAGATGGCTATTATTTTCATAAAAACGAAGGAGCATTTATAAGGTATGAAAAAATTGAAGATTATTGGGAAGGTATTCTTCCAAATGGCGAAAAAATGATTTTTGGCAAATCTCATCAAGCACGAGTAACAAATCCTGCAACAGGTCATATTTTTAAATGGATTCTTGAGAAAAAAATAGATACATCAGGTAATACTATCGTTTTTTTATATTGTTCATTTGATAATGATAAAAATAATATCAATCAAGTTTATCTTTCAAAAATTAAATATGCCGCTGGTGCTCCACCTTGGAATATATTTCATTTTGTTCATTTTGTTTATGAAAATCGTAACGATTGGTTTGAAGATTGTCAATCTGGATTCATTGTACGTACTGGAAAACGTCTAAAAGAAATTTATATGGGGACCCAAGGAATTCAACTAGATGATCACATATTAGGCGATTTTAATAATGATAATGTCATAGACTATTTAAATAAAAAGTACGAATTTTCATATACAGCTTCAAAACATTGGAGTTTGCTATCATCAATAACTCAATTTGGGACAGATAATACAACTTATCTCCCACCTGTTTGTTTTAAATATACAATGCCAAGATTTTCACAAACATTGTCAGCAGTGCCTTTTACAATAGGATCAATTAACACGCCATTTCAAGTAATGGATAACGATCTAATTGATTTATTAGATATTAATGCAGATGGTTTGCCAGATATACTTAAAACAGAACTATTTGGAGGTCAACATACTGCATGTTTAAATAAAGGTGAAATTAATGATAATGTTATAAGAAACATTAGATGGGGTAATGGAATTTGTTTTTCTGGTGATACCTTAGCTCAAAATATTCATCTCCAAAATACAACTGATTCTATTGCTCATCTTGCTGATATGGATGGAGATGGTCTTGCTGATCTGGTTTACTCAACGCTAGATAATTCAGTGTTTTATTTCCCAAATTCAGGAAATATTGCATGGAACAAACGTCAACAAATGAATATTGAATCTGATAATTATCCACCTTCACCTTTTAGAGGACAGCACATTAAAACAGCTGATCTTGATTTTGACAAAAGAATGGACATCATTCAAAGCATTCAAACAGGTATTAGTGCTGACTATCGCATATGGCTTAATAAAGGAAATAATCATTATGAAAAAAGTATAACTGTCAGTCAGAGATCGGGATATATGTTGTCAGATTCTGGAGTGCATATTACTGATTTTAATGGTGACAGAATGCCTGATATTGTTTGCATTAAACCAACTTTACTTGAAGTTACCGCTGGACTTGGTTATGGAAATTTTAGTGATAAACAGCGGGTTATGTTATATGATTATACATTAACAGAAGATCAGATTTCAAAAGCCCAACTTCAAGATATTACAGGCAATGGCTTACCTGATCTTGTCATTGAACGTGCTGAAAAAAATTATCTGTGGTACTGGGTTAATAAAGGCAATTATTCTCTTGATGTAAAACGTGCAATATCTGATATGCCTTCGGTATATGGCTTTCACCCTTGTATACGATGGGCAGATATGAATGGAAATGGAACTATTGATTATGTTTATGCAGATCAAAATGCCAATCCTACTATACAAATTGTAGATATTGGTGAGCTTATTGGTTGTGTGCCATCACCCAATCTATTGATTGCAATTGATAATGGTATTGGTAAAAAAACTCATATTGAATACAAATCATCTGTTTATTATTCTATTGCTGATTCAGCAGAGGATAACAAATGGCCAGATCCTTTCCCATTTCCTGTCGATGTAGTATCAAAAATTTCTACAAATGATTCTCTTGGAAACAACTATTTGACTTATTTAAAATATCATAATGGCTATTATGATTCGAATGAACATGAGTTTAGAGGCTTTAGCTGCGTAGAACAGATAGAATCAGGTGATGCAACTGCACCTACTCTTGTTACAAAGATTATATTTGATACAGGTCGCAATATTGAAGCCATGAAAGGTAAAATACTTTCTAAGGTCATTTCAGAACAAAATGTACCTGAATATTTCCAAAAAGAAATAACAAAATGGTCAGAACCAGTTATTCTAAAAAATGGAATAAATAACAAACCTGTTATTTTCATTCATCCAAGTTCGGTTACTCTTAAAATAAATGAGCAAGGAAGAGGTATTCCAAAAATAATTAATACTGAATATGAATATGATCAATATGGAAATTTAACGCATTTAAAAAAATATGGCATTATAGAAGATAATAATAAAGCAATATTCAATGATGAAAAATTAATATATACAGAATATTCATATAACAATTCTAAATGGCTTGTTCGTTTTCCAAAATATAACGAAATTAGAGATATCAATCAAAAAATTATTACTCAAACATATATTTATTATGATGATAATTCTTTTTCTGGAAATAATTATGGAGAGGTAATTAAAGGTTTAATAACTCTTGTAAAAAAGAGTGTGGATGATAATAAAACAATAATAGTTGAACGAATAAAATATGATAAATATGGCAAACCTATCCTCTTCATAGATCCTTTGGGTGATCATAATAATCCAGAAAAAGGACATTGCAGAGAATTGAAGTATGATCCTTTTTTTCATTATTTTCCAAAATCAGAAACAATTTATATAAAGCAGAATAACCCCCCATTAAAGATACAAGCTACTTATGATTATGGATCAGGAACAATGTTGACATCAACTGGTTTTAACAGTGAAAGCAACATTTACGATTATGACCCATTAGGCCGAATAAAAAAAATTGTTCGCCCTGGAAACTCTATTGATAATCCTACTATAAAATATAATTATTATCTAACACAATTATTTGGAAAATCAGGGATTATCAATTTTGTTGAAACTTCTCTTTTAGATGAATCCCCTTATTCAGATGGGTATTATACCACAAGACAATTTTTTGATGGAATGGGACGACATTTGATGACCAAAGAAGAAGCTGGATCATCAGGATTTGCAGTAAAAAATGCTGTTTGTTTTAATGCAAGAAAGCAAAAATATGCATCAATTTCCCCATTTTTCTCACAAACATTTGATTTTGAGGATATCAGTTTACCAGATTGGGTTGGTGGAACTTTTTACATCAATGGCAAAATGCTCAAGCTTAATTATAATAACGCTCCAAAGACAATTATAAAATATGATGCATGCTTACGCCCTATTAGTATTATAAATTCAGATAAAAGCAAACAAAAAAAATTATATGAACCAAAAATCATAAAAATTTTTGATGAGCTTGATACAGATATTGATTCTGATTTTTATAATACACCTAAAATCGTATATTATGATGGCCTTCAAAGAATTTGTCAGGTCGATGAAATCGTAAGTTTGAACAAAGATGGTACACCTTCAGATCAGTTAAAAACATGGACAACAAAATATGAGTACAGGGCTGATGATGCTTTAATAAAACTTATTGATTCTGCTGGTAATCATAAACAAATTACATATGATAGAATGAAGAGAAAAATATGTATGAATGATCCTGATAAAGGAATTATGATTTATGAATATGATGATGCTTCCAATATTATCCAAACAATAGATGCAAAAAATCAAATCATACGTTACACATACGATGGCACTAATAGACTTCTTACAGAAGATTATTTAGATACCTTATCAAAAACTCCTGACGTTACATATGTTTATGATCAATCTGTTGAAAATATAGATTTTGGCAATAACCAAAATGGTACATCTGAAAACACAAAAGGTATGTTATCCTATGTAATTGATCTAGCTGGCATAGAATATCATTCTTATGATAAACGTGGACGCTTGAAATGGTTGATTAAACAAATTCCTGATCCTATGAATGGAAAACTGGTTTCATATAAAACGCATATGCAATATGATTCAATGGATCGTATGACTGACTATATTTATCCAGACAATGATCGCTGCACTTATACATACAATAGCAGAAATTTAATATATAAAATAAGTGGTGGTGCAATACATCAATTAAATGGAAATAATTTTATCATTAATCAAATAACATATGCACCTTCTGGTCAAATATTAAACATTCTTTATGGCAATGATATTTTGACAAACTATAAATATGATTCGCGTCTACGCTTATCAAATCTTGATTCAGCTTCTGTATCTAACTCAGATAATGTTATTCTGGCTTATTCATATCAACTTGACTATGCCTCTAATATTACAAAAATAAGTGATAATCGAAAGAATATACAAGAATCAAATCATATATTAAACACGCAAGATTTTAAGTATGATGATTTGTATCGATTAAATAGTGTTCAGTATTATTCAACTTCACAAACTAATCAATATATAAGATATCGATATGATTCAATTGGAAATATACTATCAAAGGAATCAAATATTATCCATAAAGAAAAAGGGAAATCAATTACCAATATAGGAAAAATGCAATATGGTGATGACGATTCAGGTCCTCACGCCTTATCCAGTACTGACAATAACGACAGCCAGCGTGATTTTGATTATGATAAAAATGGTAATATGATAAATAATGATGGCATGATCTGTACCTGGGATTTTAAAAATCGTTTGATTTCAGTAGAAAATGAATCAGCTAAAGCATTTTATACATATGATTATTCAGATCAAAGGATCAGCAAAAAAGTTTATCAAAAGAAAAATAATGAAATAATTACCAAACCCTTTATTACAAATATTTATGTAAATAAAAATTTCGAAATCAGGGAAGGTTATCAGCCTGTAAAATATATTTTTTATGACAATAATCGTGTTGCTCGTATTATTGGAACTCTGGACGAATCTTCACAGAGAATCCAACGATTTAGAATGTTTAAAGGATATAATTTTATTTCAATAGCTGTTGATCCTGATTATAATCAAAATCTGTCAGAAATGAGCATTAGTGATAATATTGTCTGTGCTTTTCAATGGATTAAGGAAACAAAAAAATATGAGATATTTGATTTAAATACACCTTTGAAAAAAGGTTTTATCTTAATAATTCAGTTAGTACAAAATGATGTTTTTAATATTTCAGGCGACTATGTAGAACCTTCTGATAGTTTCTCAATTTCCAAAAATGACAAAATAGTATCGCCTGAATCTTTAATGGCTTTGGCAGTTCCTGTCATATCTGAGGTTCAAATATCAAGTATCTGGTTATTTTCAAGCTATGATCAAAAATGGCAGCAAAAAATTTTAAATGCTCCTTTTATAGCTGAGCTTCCTGAATTTATTGAACCAGGTCAACTATTAAATTGTTATTTACATGAATCAACAATATTAAAATTACCTAAAAAATATCAAAGGATACAATATTACCATCAAGATCATTTAGGATCTTCTAATATCATGACTGATGGCAATGGAAATGTAACCGATGAAACTGTGTTTTATCCATTTGGGCATGTAAGGCAGTATGAACGATCAAGCGAAGCTAAAAAATTATTACCTTCCCACTATTTATTTACTGGAAAAGAAAAGGATAGAGAGAGTGAATTGCAATATTTTGAAGCAAGATACTATGATAGTGTATTAGGGCGTTTTTTGAGTTTTGATCCTGAGTATTCTAAAATTGATAAATTTGAAATAGCTGATCTAAATAACTATTTATCTGATCCTAAAAAATTAAATCTCTACTCTTATGTATCAAATCAGCCCATAATATTTTTTGATCCTAATGGGCTATATCAACTATCCTTTACAACAAGAGGTTTTGTAAATTTGAAAAATGGCTTTACTTTGGCTGAACTAAGCAGCACAGTTACATATGAAAGTCAAAAGAATGCATGGAGTGTCAATGGAGAAATAGTTTTAAATGGAAAAAAAGGTCATATTGACACTCAAACTGGAGAAGGGAAATTGGGGTTTCAAAATATTCCATTTAAAATACCAGGTTTAGGTAAATTACAGATAAGTGCAAGTGGTCTTGGAAATTCAAAAGGGCAACAAGTCGAATTATCTATTAAAGGAGAACTTGGAATTTTTCGTTTTAGCGGGGCAACAACTATTGATTCAAAAGACTTTGAAGCCTTTCAAAAAAAACATGAAATTGAATCATTATTAAAAAATGCAGATTTTTCAATCAAATTTGGAATTGGAAAAAATTTCGGTAATGAAAGAAATGCTGAAATTGGAGCAGAAGTCACTTGTAAATTTCAAGGAACAATAAATGAATTTTCACAAAGTATAGAAAAAATTGAATCACAATATCAGAACCATAAAGTAGATTATGAAAATGAGTATAACTTATTTAATCCATATTTTTAAATCGTAGATTCATAACAGTTTTTACTTAATTAATTAATAAATTGTTTACATAATAATCAAAATATTAAAGGAGATAAAAATGAAAACAGTAAAAAAACTATTTATTATTACAATTATTATTTTTAATTCTTCATTTTTATTAAGAGCTGATGCGCCTTCTAATAATCCTGTAAAAATAAAAAAACCTTGTGGATTGTCAGATGATATGAATTGTTTTGAAAATAGAAAGACTGCTTATGCAGATGAAGTTAATGCAAATTTTAAAGCATTATATGATCGTATTCAAGGGTTGATAGAAATGGAATGTAGTTACAATTATAATAAAAAACTATGCCCAAATAGTCATGAAGTATTTGAATTTAAAGCCTACAGTTCTGAATTGAATTCAGCATCAGCCAGGTTTTCAACATCAGTATATGGTCGCATGCTGATGGTCATACCAGAACTTAGTAATGGCGGATGGAATCCTCATTCTGTGAATGGTGATTTTGGCTTAATCTGGACAGATAAATGTGGCCCAAATGGAAATGGTAATAGTGGATTAGTTATTGGACCTCATTCTAATATTGCTGCAGGAATAAGAATAAAAGCTGATGGAAATGTTGGAATTGGTATAGCAGATCCAATGGTAAAGCTGCATGTAAATGGAGACGCAACAGTGATGGATGCTATTAATTGTGGTCATATCAGACATCCAGAAAGAATGCACCTCAGTGGTGGTGATGAACTTTATATATTAAACAAAAAGGGTGTTGTTATAAGTAATGTCTGGGGCGGTAATGGCAATTTATCTTTAGATGGTTATATTAGATTTCTATCAGCACATCCAGTTATAAATAATAGTTCTAATTGGCCTATTACAGTATATTCTGACCTTTCTATTTCAGGAGACGTTATAGCTGATAATTATTCAAGCACATCCGACATTCGTTTTAAAAAAGACATTACCCCATTATCCAGTCCATTAACAAAAACTCTAGCACTCAAGCCAGTGTACTTTAAGTGGAAAACCAATGAATTTAAGGAAAAAAAATTTAGCACAAAAAAACAGATTGGATTTATTGCAAATGATGTTGAGACAGTTATTCCTGAATCAGTATATACTGATCATAAAGGCATAAAATATATAGATTATGGAAAAATAACTCCAGTTATTGTTGGTGCAATTCAAGCACTTAATACTAAAATATCAAATCTTGAAAAAGAAAACATATCTCTGAAAAAAAAATTGGCAGAATATGATCAATTGGCACAAAAAATAGTGTTGCTTGAAAAAACAATAAAACGAAAACAAATTTTTTGCAAAGGTTCTGCACTAATTGAATATGGAATAATCTATTGATGTTGTTAATTCAAAGAGACATAGCATGTTACTTCTCTACTAATTAATAATGAAATTTTGAATACACTATAAAAAAATAAAATATTAATTATATTATAGAATTTAACAATATTAAAGGAGAAATAAATCATGACAAGAAACATTTTTCAAACAGTATTATTGATAATCTTCATCTTCAGCTTTTTAAATATTGCAAGTGCTGAAGATATGATCATTTTTCTGTATTCAGACAAAACATCAGTTTCTGAAGGAGATTTTGTAACAGTTTCAGTATATTATGATGTAACAGATAAAAATAAAAATTTAAATGCAATGGGTGCGAGGATTCATTTTGATTCTAGTAAAATGACATATAAGGGTACAAAAAATTTTCTATATTATGGCTCTCTACTCAAGGATGCAATACCTGCTCCTCAAAATGAGTCAGAGGCACAAACAGATAATGAGCCTTTAACAGATAAGGTGCTACTTTTTTCATATGCTAATTTTTCTGGTGGATGGCCTGGTTCATATTATATTGATTCATCTATTGATCCTCCTAAAATGGTAACGATTTCCTTGCCTTTAAAATTAGCAGACTTAATATTTCAGATTAATGATCAAACTAAAATGAATGTAACACAAAGTACTGGAGATAATGCTTATGGTTTTAAGGGCACTGGTTTAGAATTTTCATTAAATACAGTTGAGCCATTAAATTATACAATATCTGCTACAGCAGGAGATAATGGTATTATAATACCTTCTGGAATTATTTCAGTTAATTCATTAGACAATCAAACATTTTTCTTTCAAGCTGATGAAGGCTTTCTAATTGACAAAATATTGGTTGATAATATCCAAATTGAAACTGTTGATTCTTATAGATTTAATCATATCTTACAAAACCATACAATTGAGGTTTCATTTAAACCTTTTCAACCTGAATATATACTTGAAATTGAACCAAATGATATTTCTATTGATAAAAATTTCATCACAACTGAAGTTAAGATAAATGCAAATAATGACTGGAGTTTTTTAACTTCAAATCAATGGTTATCCATCACTCGTAATGGACAAACATTGATAATTAATATTGATGAAAATTCAGGAGCAGACAGATCTGGAAAAATTACCATAAAGCTCAAAGAAACGAATATTTCAAAGACTATTAATATCCTACAAAAAGGACAAACTGAATGCTCAATTGTTCATACTGAAGAAACAAGTGGTTTAATTTCAGACACAAATCAAACGATAACAGATGTTGAAATTGATGGTGACATTGTTGAAATTGATGGTGACGATGGCGATTATCTTATTACTCCTCCATCATTTACAAAATTAAATCAATATGGAGAAACATTATCTGATTCTGCTGAAATATGGTCAATGGTCAGAGATAATGTAACTGGACTTATTTGGGAAGTAAAAACAGATGATGAAAGCATTCGAGATAAAGATAATACATTTTATTGGTTTGATAGTAATCCTGAAACAAATGGAGGAAATGCTGGTAATGATAATGAATTAAACACAGAAAATTATATTAATCAATTAAACGAATATCGTCTTTTTTGCCATAGTGATTGGCGAATGCCTACTCTTAATGAACTTGCGACACTTATTAATTATGGTAAAACTTCACCAGCAGCATTTGTTAAATATTTTCCAAACATGCAATCACAAAAATACTGGTCATCTAGTTCATATAATGAAGACTCTTCATATGCTATTTGTATTGATTTCAGTATTGGCAGTGAATATTTTAATAAAAAAGCTATAAAACGATCCTATATTCGAGCAGTTATAGGACAGAAAAGAGCTGGACAGGAAAAAAGATTTGTAGAAAAAGGTAACAATATTCTGGTAGACACTCATACAGGTTTAGTTTGGGCATTACAGCCAACTACAGAAATGAAAAATTTTAAAGATGCTGTATCATTTTGCGAAAATCTGGTTCTTTCAGGCAATGAAAATTGGAGAATACCAACAATAGCTGAAATAAGATCTATTCTTGATTACAATATTAATATTGAACAAATATATTTTGAGCAGGGAGAATATTGGTCAGGAACTCTTTATTCAAAAAATGAGGCATGGTGTTTTAATTATCCAAAAGAGTTTTCTTCTAATATTTCAAATATTACAAATACTTATAATGTTATAGCTGTAAGTGGAGGACAAAATATTATTGATAATACAATTATTATTAATGAACCTGAACAAGGTCAGTTATATTGGAAAGGCTACAATCTGCCAATTCATTGGGAAACTGAAACAATCGAAGGCCCTGTAAAAATTTTAATTACCAGGGAATTTGTAAATACAGAAATTATTGTAGAAAAAACTCAAAATACTGGTTATTTTGATTGGATTATTACTGGACCAGTAACTGATAATGCAAAAATTCGCATAGCATCAGTTAATGACCCTTCCAAATTTGGCGAATTATCTTTTTTCAGCATTAAAGAAACTCATTTTATACCAGAATGGCATTCAAAGCCATATATACCAATGAGTTTATTTATAAAAAAAATAGAAAATATTAATTTGTCATATGGTGATGAAATTGGAATTTTTGATAATAATAAATGCGTTGGTAGAAGTATTTATGAAAGAAAGATATCAGAAAAAGACATGCTCAAGATACTATGCTCTGCTGATGATGGATATGGAAATGGTTTTATTGAAGGTAATGATATAAAAATTAAAATTTGGATAACAGATGATCAATTGGAAATTGTTGATGTATATGCTCAATATTTCGATATGTCTGGAAATCCTGTGGTTAAACCTGTATTTGTCAAAAATTCTGGCTATAAAATTGTTTTATCACAAAAATTGATAATCAGCCCTTCAACAGGTGAAGGTGGAAATATCGAACCATTTGTACCAATTTATCTTGAAAATGGTAAGTCACAGACTTTTAAAATAATAGCTGATTCATGTCATAGAATTTCTAATGTTTTTATAGATGGTAATAGAATAGGGCCAGTTGATGAATATACTTTTAATGACGTTCAAACAAATCATGAAATTAAAGCAATATTTAATGTCAAAACTTTTACAATTGATTCCAGTTCTAAAAGTGGTGGAGAAATAGTACCATCTGGAATTTTGTCTTATACTTGCAGCTCTAATCCATGTTTTATCATATCAGGCAATGATGAATATACTGATATTGGAAATGTTGTTGTTGATAATGTTTCAAAAGGCTCTTTGGAAAAATACTGTTTTATGGATATTCAAGAAAATCATACTATTGAAGCTGATTTTCAGTTTTCTCAAGAAATTAAGTTATTACAAGGTTGGAATACTATATCATTTAAAGTTGCCATAGATAACAATGCATTTGACAGTTTAAAGGATGATAATAATTTAATTGTTGTTCGTGATGAAAGCGCTAATGAAATCATTAATAATATGGGAACCTGGTATTATAATATCAGAGATATAAAATGTTCCCAGGGTTATCGTGTCAAAGTCAATGAATCTACTACTTTCACTGTTAAAGGTCCTCCATGTGAATTCCCGCAAGAAATTACATTAAAACAAAATAATATTATTGGTTTCCCATGTTTACAGGAGAAATCTGCTTTTAACTTTTTTAAACCATTAAGGGATACTAATTTGCTAAAATCTGTTATGGATCAAAATGGAAATATGCTTGTGGAGATTGAAAATGACTGGGATAATGGCATTGGAAATTTAATATCTGGAAATGGGTATTTACTAAGAACAACTGAAGCAGCTGTAAATAAATCTTTTGAAATTTACTGTTCAGATTCTAACAAAATTAAAAATTATTCAAATAAAAGAAAAAGTATTTATGATACCAAATCAATTATAATACAAACTAAAGGCTTATGGAAAACAGTATGGAACCCTGACATGATGAATCCAAATAAAAGTATGAATATATGGGTGATAGGTTTAAATGGTTCTTATGCCTTACAAACTGGTGATATTATCGCTGTATTTGATGACAATGCTTGTGTGGGAATGGAAACTATTACTGGAGAGATTTCAAAAAACAATCCTTTGATTATCAAAACTTCAATGAAAAATGAGGATACAGATGGTTTTACAGAAGGTCATCTTCTCAGGATTAAAGTATGGAACACTAAGGAATCACACGAATTTTCTTGTGTAGATTCTGTATTTTATAATGAGCTCTCTGAAAAAATTACTAAACAAGTTGAATTTGAACCTGAAGGTCATGTTGCTGTTAGCTTGAATGTTAATTCTGGTAATGATGATAATAATATTAAGTTAAATGACATTATACTTGGTTTAAAATTGATGACGAAATTTAATGATAATGCAAATTGTTTGATGGAAAAGAATTTTATAAAAAAGCCATTAGACCTGGAAGATATAATTTTTATGATGCAAAAAATTGCAGGACAATACAATCTGGATTAATTACTTATTTCAGTATGTTTATTTAATTAAATAAATAAAAATTTTTTTAAAAAATTTTAAATGATGGAGGTTTTCCATGAATAATCAAACATGTCGTTTCTTTATTTATTTGTTAATATCATGGATTCATATCTATGGTTTGTCAACAAGCTTTGCTGGGATCCCGGAGCCAGGAATAATTTACTATGGAAAAGTTTATGATAAAAGCAACAATTTGTTGACAAATGGAGTTTTAAATCTGACATTATCAACTTTATCCGGCTCAACAAGTATTGCAGTCAAGACAAAATTGAAAGAAATTAAAGATGAGGATAACACATATTCATTTTTTGTATTGATTCCTGTTGAAAAAACAATTTCAGGATATCCTTCAACAGAAAATACACTACCTTTTTCAATAACTCCAACAATATACTATCGTACAGCATCAGTTGAAAAAACAGATATAAAAAAAATAGACAAAATAAGCATTTCATCTTCAGATTATGGCAATACTAAATATTTAGTCGTTTTATCTAATGACCAATTACCAATTGTTAAATTTTCATCAAGTATTCAGTCTGTCCTGGAAAGTGATGAAAATGTACTTATCACATTAACACATAATACTGATGACTATGAAGATATTATTGTTCCATTTACAGTAAGTGGTACATCTGACAAAATGGATCATCAATTGTCTGATAGTTATGTGACTATAAAAAAAGGCAAGATGATTTCTAACCTGACAGTTCCAATCAACAACGATAATATAAGCGAACCTGACGAAACAATTGTAATAACTATGGGAGAATTATTTAATGCCCAATGGGGAAATTCAACTATTCATATCGTTACTATTATAGATGACGATACATTCTCTGATATTGACATGGATGGTATTCCTGATCAATGGGAATACAAGTATTTTGGTAATTTAACAGATGCAAATTCATTTTCAGATTATGATAAGGACGGGTATTTGGACAAAATCGAATATGAATTTTCTAATAAAGATGATTCAAATGGTACTCCTTATGATCCTTTAATCGTTAATGCCCCTGGAGACGAAAAATACATAGAATATAATCTGGATGTTGATGGAAATAGCATTGCTGATGGTGCTACCGATGGGCTTCTGCTGATTCGCTATTTGTTCGAAAACAGAGGAGATAACCTGATCAATGGGGTTGTTTCAGAAAATTGTACTCGATGCACTACTGAAGAAATTGAAGGTTTTCTTACTATTATTAAATCATCAATTCTGGATGTTGATGGAGATGGAATTGCTGATGGTGCTACCGATGGACTTTTGCTGATTCGCTATTTATTCGAAAACAGAGGAAATAATCTTATCAATGGAGTTGTTTCAAAAGATTGCTTTCGATGTAAAGCAGAAGAAATTGAATACTATTTGAACGAAATCAATCAATAATTTATCCATTTTATAATCTTGAATGGTTATAAAAAGTGATTGTAGAATCGTAATGTAATATAATACGTATCTTTGATCTGAATAGGAGGTTTGGATGAAAAAAATATGTATAATTATTTTAATTTTATTATATTCTAATGCTTTTGCTGAAATAATAAATGGTGTCAGCCGATATGGCAAAATGGAATGGGGCCTTGATACCTGGGGAGATTCTAATATTTTTTCATTTGGTCAAGATATTCCCCTTGAAGATATGCAGGGTACGAAATTGACATGGGATGAAATTAATTGGGAAGAAACAACCTTTCCATCACCTCATGTTATTAAAATTAGTCATGCACAAAAATTAATTACAGGAGATATAGGCAAATTTGCCATAAACTGGTCATTAAAAAATGGTGTTAAATTTATTCGTGATTACGAAACAGGAGCATATGAAAAACCTGCTAAAGAACCTGTAATTATATACTATAACTCTAATACAAAAGCTCCTCTAGTGGATATCAAAACAATTCCAATTAAAACGTTTTACTTTAATTCAATGATATATGAAAAAAAAATCAATGATGAAGATCCAAACAAAGTTTACCTTGAAATTAATGAAGAAAAGATTAAGGCCAAAGGCCCTGACAATATAGAACCAACATATATTATCCTTCAATGTGACAAACAAATTTCTAACAATGTGAAAGCTTTTATAGGAATAGAAATTATACAAATAAAAGAATACAAACGCGATATTATTGATACTGGGGAACTTAATATTTGTGATGTTAATGTTGGTTCACGTTTACTTCCTTATAAAATTTCAAATAATTCTGAACCATATTCCAATATATATGCCCATATTTTAACTGGAGACAATAATTTAGACGAAGAAAAACTTATTTATCAACATATGGTTGAAAAATCACCCCAATATAAAAATGTCTGGGCAATAGGAGAAAATGATCATCCTGCTAAAATGGAAATTATTTGGATGAAAAAAAGTAATATTGGTGATATTTACTGGCCTTTTGAGTTTCGTCAATATACTTCAAGATGGCCTAAAGATAATCCTGAAAAATATCAATTATATGTTAGAGGAAATTCTGATGTTTTGGGGCCTGATGTTTCCATCCCAAGTGAATTAAATCCTGAAATTGTAAAAACCGAATTTAATTCTTCATTTAATGAAGCACAACTTAATATTTCTAGTAATGACTATTTATTCACAACAAATGGTAGCCAGGGATGGGTATTGCTAAAATATGGAACAGGTTCTGAAGCAGGAAAATTTTGGGTTGGATTTGAAGTAGTCAAATGTGTAGATCATGAAGATAAAAACTATTTTGATCTTAATCCCAAAAATTGGGATATTGGAAAGGAAATTGTGGATTCATATCATGAAGGTTATACATCACCTTATTTTTTACCTGGATATATTCATATTCCTGTAAGTGATGCTTGTAATAATTGTGATCGCTATGCACCTGCTATTTATGACCAGATAAATGGAGGAACAGGTCAAATATTTGCAGTAAATAAAGGTATAATGGAAATATGGTGGTTCAATCTTAGTAGAATACAAGATCCCGAAGGCTCTGTATGGCCTGATTGGCCAGAAAATATGCGAGTTCTATGGCCATCAAAGGTTAAACGCTATAATGCAGTCTGGCCTAAAGATTCAAAATCAATTATTATTGCAAGGCAAAATGGCACTGATGTTATAAAAGAATCAAAATATGGTAATGAATGGGATATCTATTTCCAAAATGATTCATCTATGCATGGGTATAATCCTAATGAAGAACATGCAGCCATATATGAATACAAAACAGGTAGAGGCATATTTCCCCTTAGAAACGATCTTAATATTCTTGAAACATCAGAACCTTATGTGCTGATGAAATACAAAGAACAGCCAGAAAATAAACTTTGGCGATTTGATGTTTATAAGGTGTTTGACGAAAAAGCCCCTTACTTTTTTAAAGACTGGACATTTCTTAATGCTAATGTCACAATTGTTCCTGAAATATTTGAAGAAATGATGTCAGATAATATTTTTAAAATTGATCCTTCTGATGATGAAAGACAAATAACTATCAAAAAAGGGGCTAAAATATTCTTAGAAAAATCTATTAATGGAAAAAAATTTGAAGAGGTTGCCGCAGTAAAAAAAGCAATTCATAATTGTCTTGCGATAATACCCCAAAATATAACTGCTTTAAATAATTCATCTGAATTGGAAAATACTAAGGATGAAATTATTGAAAATTCAGAAAAGATTTTTGAATTAACTGAAGAAGAAATCATAGCATTTCAAATGGCACTTCTTAAATATATCCCGGAAACTGATCCATATGAAAAGTATGCAGGCTTTTTAATTCAACCACCTTTTCCAATAAGCACTTATCCTTATTGTGAAAAAAATGAAGGTATTTCTGGGCCTTTTTTTGAAGATCGTAATAATAATCATTGGTTTATGGCAGCAGGTGATGATGAAGGGACATCTGAAGTAGTCATGCAATTTTATTATCCAGCTTTACCTGAATATTATTTTCCAAAAAGTTCATATAATATAGGCGATCAAATACCATTATTGGAAAAAGGAAAAGGTTTTCCAATTGATATAACCTATACAATTTTTTGGCCTGACACACCAATAATGAAAGTAAATCAAACCTTGATTGAAAGTATGTATGGTTTACCTGCAATTAAAGGACAGAAAAGTGTTGATATTCTTTATCAACAGTCAATTGCAAAGGGTCAAGGAGAAAGTGTAATACTTATTGATCCAACTAAAACCTATTCTGTTTTTCTTGAATCAATTCCAGATGAAATAATTACTGAAAATAATGGGGCTGAGAAAATTTTTATTGATTTGTCCTTAGCTCTCAGGAATCGGGTTAGTTATGATCCTTTAAATCAACAACTGAAATTTAAAGGTGTTATTATTGATCCTGTTACTGGTTTTGATTATGCTCTCTTGAATGTTATGAGCGAATTAGAATATAATGAATTAATTAAACTTGACGAGACTCAAGATACTAAATGGTCAACTGCTGTTAAGAATCTTTATGATAAATCAAAAAGTCCTATATTAATAAGAAACAGTAATACAGATTTATTTGATAATCTTGCTCTTACATCAGGCTTTGCAAAGGGTTCTGGTTATGTCACATTAATTATGCAAAATAAAGAAGATCTAGGTGCATTGCCTGTCAGCCTTGAAATAATTAAGGTTGTTCCTGAATTAAATCCTGGAAATATTATTGTCATTACCCCACGCTGTCCATTTGATGAAAAGCTGACTCTCAGACATGCAAGTGATTTTGGGGGCAGACCAGATGACTTTGTTTTTGAATGGCAATATTTAAGTGTTTCAGACGATGATCCTGATAAAAATATATGGAGATATTTTGATACTAAAAAATCTGAAGGATTAGGTGCAATAGATATAACAATCAAAGGACCTGGTTTATTTACTCTTAGTGATAATATGTTTAAATGCCGCTATAAATATATTGGTACAGAAATGATTGTACAAAATGAATGGTCTGAATGGACATATCCTCAATTGGCTGAAGGTTGGATAAAACGAGTTGTTGGTAATATTAATCCTTATACTCAACGTGCATCAGGTGGTGGTATAGATGGTGCTGAAGACAGTTTTTTTGCATATATTCATGAAATTAATACAATTATTAGCATGATTAGTCAGGCTGGGCCGAGATGGGAAGGTAGTATTCCTATGAATTGTGATAATATAGATGATTATGGTTTAATTGAAATATATGAAACTGTATCAAAAAGAGGAAAATATCTCAGTATAGACTATGGTTATAATTATCCATCAGCAAATAATGCCTTACTTCTTGTTGCAAGTCGAATATCTGATTTATATATGCTTTTAGGTAATGAAGCATATGCTGATTCTATTGATCCAACAATTGGCTTTGGAACAGATGATGGTATATATGGACAGGTAGCTTCTTCAACACATTGTTTTATGAATATGATGCCGAACTTAATTGATGAGGAATTGGCATTACTTCGAGGACGTAATGATGATTTATTACCTGGTGTAAGAACAGCTCCGGTTTACAATCGTCTTTACTGGAATTTCTCTGATGGCCCAGGTGAGGTTGCATATGTCCTAAATTATAATATCCTTGATGTCAATGATGATCCAGCAGGTCATATAAATGAGGCTGATGCCAGGCAATTATATCCCCAGGGACATGGCGATGCTTATGGGCATTATCTTTCTGCAATTAAAATTTATTATCAGCTTTTGACACATCCCAATTATGATTGGAATGCTCGTTCAGAAAATATTCTTATAGGAGGAGTTCCTTTTACTATAGATTATTTGGATGAAAGAAAATTTGCAGCTGCCGCAGCAGCAAAAGCACGAGCTGGTGATGAAATCATTAATTTAACTTACAGAAAAAATTTTTTAGAAGATCCTGAAGCACAGTGGCAGGGATACAAAGATACAGATGTTGACAGAGCATGGGGATTTTCACAATGGGCCAGTCGTTCTGGACAGGGTGCATTTATTGATTGGGTTGTTGCAAATGCAATTCTACCAGAAAAAGATAATAATCCAAAACATACCGGTATTGAAAAAATTGATCGTACAACTGTCTCAGAGATTTACGAAATATCAAGTCATTTTATTGATATTCAGGCTCAAGTTGATAATGCTGACAAGGGATTAAATCCTCTGGGACTGGCAGGCAATGTTATTCCATTTGATATAGATCCAGTTGAAATCGAAAATGGAAAAACTCATTTTGAACAAATTTACGATCGTGCTGTCAAATTTTTAAATAATTCTACTGCTGTGTTTAATCATGCTGTTAACTCAACTCAATTATTAAGGCGGCAGGCTGATTCTTTAAAAAAATTTCAGGACACTGTTAAAGAAAGAGAAAATAGTTTTAATAGCCAGCTTATAGAAATATTTGGTTATCCATATCCTGAAGATATTGGCACATCAGGAACTTACCCTGCAGAATATAATGGACCCGACATTTATCATTATATGTATATTGATCCATCTGAACTTGTTGGAGATACCAATATTTCGGTTCTTGAATATAATATTCCATTCAAGGAACTTGAAATCACTGAAGATGGCGGTCTGGTTGAAAATGAAAAAAAAATTATCTTTCATTTGTCTGCATCTGCTGATCGTTTTGGTTTTGTAAAACCATCTAAATGGACAGGAGAACGTATTGCACCTGGTGAAATTCAGATGGTTCGATCTGATCTTATTCAAGCACGTGCAAGATTTGAGCGTGCACTTGAGGAATATAATCAATTGATTTTACAAATTGAAAATCAGGCGCAGCAATTAGAGGCCAGGTATAATATGAATCAGGATGAGATAATCATACTGAATGATCAATTATCAGAGCAAATTACCTTAAATGATAAAATAAAAGAATCGCGTGAAAGACAAATGTCTTTTAGAAAAAAAGCTCAATTAGCTATCACAGTTTCAAATGCAATTGCTGAAGCCCCACCAAAATCAATTATAGCTGGTCTTTGTGGAGGTGGGGATATGACTTCAGTATTACGTAGCACACTTATGAGAGCAGGAACTATTATAGCAGAAGTTTTTAATAATTGGGCAGATAAAGAATCCATAAGTGAATTAGACCATCAACATTCATTACAAGAACTTCAAGCAAATACAAATGTCACATTGGTAACTGAACGTTATAATTTTGAAAATAAAATTCAAATCAAAGAACTTGAACTGGCTGTCCATCAAGAAATTAGTAAACGTATCGAGCTTTTAACACTTCAGGAAGTATTACAACAAACATCAGGACGATATTTATCAGTTTTAGCTCGAGGACAACGTCTTTTAGAAGAAAGAAATCGATTTCGTAAACAAACAGCTGGAGATGTTCAGTCAAGACGATATAAAGATATGGCTTTTAGGATTTTTAGAAACGAAGCCCTTCAAAAATATCGCTCTCAATTTGATCTTGCAGCACGTTATGTGTATCTTGCTGCCAAAGCTTATGACTATGAAACTGCAATGTTGTCAACTGATTCCAGGGCTGGTCAAAATTTTATGACAGAAATTGTACGAAAAAGACTAATTGGAACGATAATTAATGGTATTCCACAAACAGGAACAGGTCTGGCTGATCCATTGAAACAAATGTCAGATAATTTTGAAGTTTTTAAAGGACAGTATGGATTTTCAAATCCTCAAAAAGAAACTGATCGTTTTTCACTTAGAACAGAATTGTTCAGAATTAAGTCTGGTTACGATGGTAACAAAATCTGGAGAAAAACACTGCATCAATATGTGGTTCCAAATCTATTAGATTTGCCAGAATTTCAACAGTATGCACGAAAATTTTCAATAGCTGAACCAATTGAACCTGGTATTGTAATCCCTTTTAATACATCAATTTTCTTTGGACAAAACTTTTTTGGATGGACTTTAGCTGGTGGAGACAGTACTTATAATTCCTCAAATTTTACTACTAAAGTACGCTCTGCTGGAGTATGGTTTAGCAATTATAATAACCTGACTTTATCAAATACACCTTATGTTTACCTTATACCAGTTGGTAATGATATTATACGTTCACCAACTGATGGATCTGGTGTATTAAGAATATTTAAAGTAATTGATCAAATACTTCCCATGCCATTTCAAATCGATCCAAGTGATTTGAATAATCCCAATTGGATTTCAATACCTGAAACTACGCCTGGATTTGCTGATATTCGTAAATTTTCAAGTTTCAAAGCATTTCATGATAGTGGTCAGTTTAATAGTGCTGAAATTCATAAAGATAGCCGTCTGATTGGTCGTTCAGTATGGAATAATCGATGGTTATTAATAATTCCTGCTGGCTCTTTTCATGGTGACCGAGATGAAGGATTAAATAGATTTATTGATGGTAACCTTATAGATGGTCAACGCGATGGCAATGGTGTAACTGACATTAAACTATTTTTTGAAACATATTCATATTCTGGATGTAGATAATAAAAAGGAGATATCATGAAATATTTAAAAAAATTATTTGTAATATGGCTGATTTTATGTTCTTATTTTCCAGCTTTTGCTCAAATGAGAACACAAACATTAACATTAAATCCTGGATGGAATGCTGTGTACTTTGAAGTACAACCACAGCCAGAACAGTCTGAAATTGTATTTCAGGGGCTTCCTGTTAAAAGTGTCTGGGCATGGAATCGTCAGTTTTCATCTGTGCAATTTATTGAAGATATGAACACCATTGTACCAGAAAGACCTGAATGGTTGACATATTTTTCTAAAAATTCTGGACAAGCATTTTTAACCAATTTATTTAAGATTCAAGGAGGAAAGGCATATCTGATAAATATTGACAGCCCAACACCTGTTACACTGACTATCAATGGTACAGCATCTCTACCTTCTTTTGAATGGATGCAAGATTCTTTCAATCTTGCTGGTTTTAATATAAAACCTGATACAATTACTGTAAAACAGTTTTTTTCACATTCTTCTGCACATAAAAATCAACCTGTCTATCAATTAGATAAATCTGGCAGTTGGAATTTATTGGATGAAAGTGCTTTTATTCAACCTGGTGAATCATATTGGGTATATAGCAAAGGGACATCAACATATTATGGTACATGCTTTCCTGTTTTAGAACAGGGAAAAAGCCTTGATTTTGGAACATTATTAAATGAACAAGTTTTGCGAATTATTAATTTTTCGGCAACAGAAAATACTATTAAAATACAAACAAATTCTTCTGAAATATCAACGAAAAGAAAACACAGTGTTTCAACTAATTCGTCAACATTGAAATATTTTAGTGATGCAGAGCAAAAGTGGCTCGATTTTTCTGACACTTTATCAATTACAATCCCTCCAAATTCAGAAACTGCAATTCGTTTTGGAGCAAATATAAAAAATTCTACAACCAGATCAAATGAAGTAACTAAAGATTATCTGAATATTAGTGACCTTCAGGGGACATATTATAATATTCCGATAAGCGTTAACAAAGTACAAACTGATAAATATGGTCTTTGGTTGGGAACAGCAATTATTAATAAAGTAAGCTGCCCATCTTGTAAAGATGAAACAACACCAGTGGAAACTGGGTCTGAATTTCAAATGCGATTAATCATACATGTTGATGAAACAGGTCAGGCTCGTTTACTTCAACAGGTAACGCTTTTATGGAAACCTGGAACTGTTGAGCCAGATTCCGAAAATCCTGACTTAAATATTTTAAAAAAACCTGGTGAATACGTTTTAATAACTGATGATTCATTGATAAATGAATATTCTGGATCAGCAGTTCGTGATAACAAACTTGCAGGTAGAAGGCTAAGTTCAGCAGCATTTTCGTTCCCAGAACCTATACCCATGACTGGAACATTAAATTCAAAATTACGCTGTAGTATAACTATTGATGAAGATGCACCGCTTAATCCATTTAAACACAAATTTCATCCTGATCATGATAATCTTAATGCCCAATTTAAGCCATTTGATAAAAAGAATAAAACATTTATAAAAGAATCCTATACCTTTGTCAGAAACATTAACCTTACATTCACAACTGTTCCCCTAAATGGAGTTACTGAAAGTGCCTGGGGAACTACGTTAATAGGAGGAGAATATCGAGAAACTATTGAAGGAGTTCACAGAAAAGATATTTACGTGGAAGGAATATTTGAACTAAGATTGATATCTTGTATCTCGAGATTGAATGATGGGAAATAATGCTAACTACATATTTACAGATTTAGTCATAAAGATTTTGGACTACGTTCCCAGATAAAAATTCGTCCTCAACGTACTATTGTACGCCTGCGGATAATTTTGATCTGGCGCCTTGCCAAAATCTTTATGACTAAATC
>Ga0272440_1000568_pt1 | contig 31208 bp, 25 predicted proteins | sample SSMMMBAug17_FD_192440 | JGI IMG/M metagenome (GOLD analysis project Ga0272440, IMG submission 192440) | Marine sediment archaeal communities from Little Sippewissett salt marsh, Falmouth, MA, United States - SSM-MMB-Aug17 | ecosystem: Environmental > Aquatic > Marine > Wetlands > Sediment ... | reverse complement strand
ATGAACAATTATTAAATAAGGAACTTATTTTCAGGTCTCGGTACTTCGGGGATATTTTAAGTATGGAATAAGCTTATTGTTTTTCATCCCACCAGTACCATCATATGTAATTGATACAACAGGTACACATGTTACTTGTTCGATCTTTCTGACCATCGCCTCTGTAATCAATGAAGGACAACAAAGAGCAGGGCTGGCTTGAACAAATAATGCGACATCTGGATGATGCTTTTTGATATAATGAACTTTTAATAAGTTATCCAATGATTCCCCTGTATGCTCTATTTTTACAGCATACTGATCAAGTATTTTTTCAGGAGAGTCATCAAAAGACGCCATTGGTTCTTCAAGGATGTCTTCAAAATAACTATAGTACACCCCCTCTAATTTTGAAAAGGTCGTTTGCATGGCTTTATTGGTTAACACTGTAAGGAATCTGCCTTCATTTAACCATTTTCGATAATATGGGTTGGCGATCATTTTTGCATATTCAGTGTAGGGTGTTGTGACAACCTCGCCACCATGTTTTTCAATGAAACGAATTAAATCCTGATTGATCACCCGGTTATCTCTTGAATACAAATCTCCAAAAATTGCAACTTTCAAGCGATTTTCAGTCTGGATTGGAATATTTTGAAATCGTTTCGATATGGCAGCAAGCGCTTTTCTTCTTTCAATTTTACCTAAAAAACTATTTTGAAGCAGCTTGATACTCCATTTAACAACCGCATCTGTCTCACCTTTATTGACTTCATATGGTCTTTTTTTACAGGCGGCTTTTCGAAGAAGGCCGGAAAACATATATGCAAAAGCGGCATTCAGAGACGCCCGGATGCCAAAATCTACAAAAAAGAAATCACTTATATAAATTGCAGTTTTTTCCATGCCCTGGCCATAATCATTTAACAGGCTTTTGATATGGTAAGGATATAATCTGATATTACATGCAATTTCACATTTTGCCATCCATAGTAAACAATCTTCAGGCGGATAATAGTTGTTTTGAACTTGTTCAATAAATGATTGTGCAATGGCATTAATTGGAATACATTGGCCTGTATTCATTTTTAGACTACGTTTGATTGAGTCTTGGGTTTCTTCTAAAAGAACAACCTGTTGCCCCTCATTGGTCAAAACAGCTTCCAATAATTTTCCGGATAAACGATCCCAATGGGGAATAAATAAAATCTTGTCGGTTAGATTCTGATTATTCATCGGTACAAAATTAACCGGCTTTTTTGAATCATCACGTTTCTGGTTGGCCTGATAATGATTTGAAAATGCCCGAATAGCGGCTTCAATACGTGTTTCATATCCAACATTGGATCCATGTTCATCCAATTCCAGAATCAAATAGGGTTTGTCATGAGACGCCATTATTTTTTTAAAGTAATCTTGAACAAAAGAATCTGGAGAACATTTAAAAGATGAGATGAGAACAGGATATAAACCAGGAATATGAGAAACCATTTCAGCGGTTTCCAAAATATTTGCTGCAAAACGCCATTGTATTTCTTGTAAAATCTCAGCGATATCAGATGTTGCCTTTGGATCTATCTGAATAAGATCTTGATAGGTACAATCAATTCCATACTTATGAAATAAACCTGGAATGCCGCAATTTAATGATGATGAAAATAGGGTATAGGGCCTGCCGAGCAACACAATTTTTAATTGATTTTTTTCTTTTTGGGCATGCTGCAACCATGAATGTCTGAAATTTGACAATGCATCCTGTTTAAATTTCAATGCTGCTTCATAAGCTTTGTAAACGTCAAATAAATTGTGCTTATGACCTGGAATTTTTTTTACAGCATCATATATTGCAATATGAGAATAAAAACCTGGATATAAGTATTTTATGACAGGGTCTAGAATTTTGTTTTGTATTTGTTCATCAAGTAATTCGATCAATGCGGTTGAAAACTGTGTATAGTAACAATAATGCCTGCGTGTTTCTTTGGGGCGTTTTTTTTCTTCCATATATGCGGGTAAAAAAATAAAATCGCAGCGATTTTTTAAATGGTCAACATGTCCATGCAATGCGGTAATGGGAACACAGAATTCGGCTGAAGTGAGAACTTTTCCTTTTTCAACAGGTTCGTTCATTTTTTCACTGGTAATCACCTGAAATCCCAAAGATTCAAAGAAAAAACGCCACATTTCAAGGTCTTCAACAAGATGCAGTGCTGCGGGGATACCAATGACCTGTGCATTTTTATTGGGTTTGCGTTCAGGCAATTGAAAGGCTCTTTTGCGTTGTTTTACCAGATTAAAGGCTTTGGATTCGCTGCGAACATATTTTTTTGTGCGATAATCTCGACCACACAAAAAACCATAGGCAATTTTTTCATCATTGATTGAAACAATCGATAGTTTACAATGGTTGGTGCATATATCACAAACCTCTGATGTTACAGGAATTTCAGTCTTATGCAATAAAAGGCCCCGAAAGCGCGTCGAATACGCGTGATGGTTGATTTTGTTGTCATCCAAAAGAAAAAGGGCCGTCCCCATTGCCCCGGTCAGATGACAAAACCTGGAAACCAGCACCGGTTTTTTCAGGTGTTGTTCAAAGGCTGCAACCAGTGCTTTATTTTTTGCAGTGGCGCCTTGAAAAAAAATCACATCGCCAATACGCGATTCATTGGCTACTTTTAGGAGATAGTTTTCCCGAACAGAATGAAGGACTGATGCCAAAACTTCGTCAACGTGATAGCCTTCAGTCAGGTAATAGTTTAAGTCACGTTCCATAAACACAGTACAGCGATCACTTGATAGCGGTGCTTTTTGTCGTTCTGTTCGTCTGGCATAATCTGCTAAAGGACAATTGAGCTTTTTGGCCTGTTCTTCAATAAAACTTCCTGTACCGGCAGCACATACAGTATTCATTGTTGCAAAGGTAACACTTCCATTTCGTAATGTGGTGAACTTGGCATCCTGCCCGCCGATTTCAATAATTGTGTCCACTTCCGGATTTAATGAAGTTGCGGCGCGAGCATGTGCAGTAATTTCATCTAAAATGATATCCGCGCCAATAATCTGCCCAATAAATTTTCTTCCAGAACCAGTTGTCCCCACACCAATGATTTTCCATGTCACATTTTCTTTCTGAGCCAGATAATCGATCGCTGCAAAGATTCGCATAACAGCATCTAAAGGTCGCCCTGTTGTTCTTGTATAAAACCCGGCTAACATGCGTCCGGATTGATCCATCAATGCCGCTTTGGTACTGGTCGAACCAATGTCAACTCCCATAATTGCTTGAATTTGTCCTACAAGCGGTTCATAGACATCTGTTTCAACATCCAATGATTTACGCTGTCCTGATGTTTTTTGATACTTAAATGTTGAAAGGCTTGAAAAATTGGGGTATTCAGACATCGAAAGTGTAAGGGGCGGATAGGCATGTTCTTTGCGTTTCGTATCTGAACAGAATATATCCCTGTTCATAAAAACAGGATGCTCATTTTTTTGTATTTCAGCATAATCGATTTCATGACACAAGAGTAAAGCAGCGCCAATTGCCCCAAAAACAGACGCATATTTGGGCACAATCAGTGGGGTATTGATCATATTTTCAATATGAGCCCGAACCGCCTCGTTTTGGGAAACACCACCACATAAAAGGATTGGACGTTCTGCCTGTGTGACGCCAAAAACTGTATCCACAATATTTTTTGCCAGGCCATGACTTAAGCCATCACAAATCTGTTCAAGGCGATAACCTTCCTGCTGTGCATGAATCAAGTCTGTTTTGGCAAATACAGCACAACGTGATGCAATTTTGGGGCGTTGGCCATCATTTTGAACTGCTAGATGACTTAATTTGGCGGCATTTTCAAGTCCAAGTCGTCTGGCCTGTTGATCTAAAAATGCGCCGGTTCCAGCAGCACAGGAAGTACTTTCACGACTTCCTAAATACCCCCCATCTGATCCAAAACGAATCAAGATGAAGGTTTCTCCTCCAATAGCCAGTATTGCTTTTGCTTCTGAAAGAAAATATTTACCAGCAGATATGATACAAATTTGTGTATCAAATGATTTTGTTCGCCTGATCATATGCGACCCCTGACCACATGTGGCAATTCCAACGATTGTTTCCATTGGAATAGGGTGTATCATTTGCTTGATGGTTTTTTCGATATTTCCACAATGAGATTGATAATCATAATGAAGTACATGGTTCTTTTGGGATAATACCACCAGCCCAATAGATACTGCACCGATATCAATACCCATAATATTATTTTTGTGTTTCTTCATAAGATGTATCATGCGAAATAATTTCATTATTGTCAATCGATAAACTTCATGCTATAGGTTCATCTCAATTATTTGAACATTGAATCTAAATAAGGGAGTATTTATGAGATCATTGTTGTGTATTTTATTCACACTAATTGCAAGCTTGGCTTTAGCCGATCAAACTTTTCCACCAGAAAACTGGATACCAAAACCCAACCCTATTGCCGATCCTGATGCCCAAAGCGGTGGCCAATTGACCATATTTGCTGGCCAAAACCCCAAAAGCCTTAATTACTATCTTGATAATAATTCTTTTACATCAGAGTTTTTTGGGGCGCTATATGAAAGCTTAATTGATATGAATCCCATGACACTGCAATACGAGCCTAAGCTTGCAAAGAAATGGACCATTTCTAGTAATAAAAAAGTCTTTACTTTTTATATAAATCCCAATGCACGCTGGAGTGATGGCCATCCGATAACAGCACATGATGTCAAATGGACCTATGATGCCATTATCAATCCAAAGCATATGACCGGTGTCCACAAACTATCACTGGAAAGATTTACTCCCCCCAAAGTTCTGGATAAACGAACCATTCAATTTACTGCCAAAGAAGTACATTGGGTAAACTTAGGTGCGGTTGGCGGATTTCATATTTTGCCCAAACATGTGTTTGAGAAAAAGGATTTTAATCAAATCAATTTTACCTTTCCAGTTGTTTCAGGTTCTTATCAATTGGATCATATGCTTGAGGGACGTCATGTTTCTATTAAACGCCGACAGGATTGGTGGGCGCGAAATGATATTCGATATCAAGGCATCGGAAATTTTGATATTCTAAAATTCATGTTTTTTGCAGATCGGGAAAATGCATTTGAGGCCTTTAAAAAAGGACATATTGATTTGTTTCCCATTTACACTGCAAGGCTTTGGATTAATGAAACACAAGGACGTAAGTTTGACAAAAACTGGATTATCCGCCAGAAAATTTATAATCACCGCCCCATTGGTTTTCAGGGATTTGCCATGAATATGCGTCATCCGCCATTAGATGATATTCGTTTACGAAAAGCATTATATTTATTGATTGATCGAAAAAAAATGAACAAAACCCTGATGTACAATCAATATTTTTTGCATAAATCCTATTACGAGGATTTATATAGTTCCAAAAAGCCCAATACCAATACACTCACTCCTTTTGACAAAAAAGCGGCCAGAAAATTATTGTATGATGCAGGTTGGAAAGTCAACGCGACCACTGGCATGCTTGAAAAAAACAAGCAGCCACTTGAAATTACGTTTTTAACCCGATCTTCATCATCCCATAAGTTTTTAGCCATCTACGAAGAAGATTTAAAAGATGTCGGCATTGCTTTAAAGATTGAAAACAAAGACTGGGCAGCCTGGGCAAAAGATATGGACACATTCAATTATCAAATGACCTGGGCGGCCTGGGGTGCAGGTCTCTTTAAGAATCCGGAAGGTATGTGGTCATCTAAAGAATCGGTTCGAAATGGCGGTAATAATATTACCGGATTCAAGCACTCTGAAGTAGACAAGCTGATTGACATGCAAAAACAAATATTCGATGTGACCCAGCGTCATGACATTTGCCGAAAAATAGATCAATACTTGATTGATGCTGTCCCTTATGTTTTATTATGGAATATTGATTATATCCGCTTGCTCTATTGGAATAAATTTGGTACACCTGAAACAGTTTTATCAAAATATGGTGATGAAAGCTCCGCCTATTGGTATTGGTGGTATGACCCAGACGTTGCTGCTGAACTGAAAGATGCACAAAAAAATGATTTAAGTTTACCAGGCCGATCTCAAGCGGTTCGGTTTGATGATTTTTTTTAAAACATAACCTTAAGGATTACGCCATAAACTTGTCCCCCATCGAATGAAGATCTAATGAAATGGGGAAAATGTTTTCGAGTATTCCGAATAAACAATCAATAAAAACCATGAAAAAACTTTGTGTTATTAACATTATATTTGTTTGCAGCTTATTCACTATATTGAGCTGTAATATCCCATCAAACAATTCAAAAAATGTGTTACCCGATTTTTGTAAACATCCACCAGCAGATAATGATTTATTTTGGTTTGCTGTTGGTGAAGGGCCAAAAAAGAATGATGCAATCAACGATGCACTCAATCAAATTGCGTCAAAAATTTCCATTCATGTCAACTCAAACTACAAAAGCCGGAGCACCGAAACAAATAAGCACTATCGTTACCATCAAGAATTTGAAATAGAAGTACATATTGATACAGTCCATTTCCATGGATATGAAATTGTAAAAAAGAATGAATCCATTCACACGTGTTATGTGTTGGTCAAAGTTGATAAAGAAAAGTATTTTAAAGCCCAGGAAAATAAGTTTTTACAGCATCATGAATCTATCAAGCAATTGTTTCATCAGTTAAAAAACATGCATGTTTTGGCTGCGATGAAATGTCAAAAACACTGGCATCAAGAATTGATAGAAGCAGACAAACTTGCAAATATTCTTGACGTATTTGATCATCCAATGGCTTTGCAACTTGTCAAAACACAGCATTATGCTTACCGAGATCAAATCAACAATTTGTTTTCTTCAGTAAAAATGCTGATAAAACATTCACCAGATACCAGATATATTGCATCACATATCAAGTCATTATTGACTGAAAAAAATATACCCATTGTCCATTCCAAAAAAAATGATTTGGGGCTTGTGATCCTAGATATCTCGGATCATACAAAAAAAGAACAAATAGATAATGATTATTTTGTCAAACTTTCAATCAATATCAGATTACAAACAGCTTTAAACACGACATTGGCTGAAAAAAATTATTCAATTTCCGGTAATTCATTAATCAGCTTTGATACTGCACTTCAAAATGCGTCAAAAAGATTAAAGAACCAGGCCACTCATACCGGAATTTTGAATTTTTTAGGCATAAAATAAAAAAAATTGAAATTGGAGGTAAACATGAAACATAACGTTTTATATCGTTTTGTATTGCTTATTTTTCTCATCACTCTCATCCAAACAGGGTGTTCAACAGTTAGAATTTCTTTTGAAGATTTCGTTCCGGTCGAATTGGAAGACAGTGACCTGGCGTCTTTTTCAGAACAATATTTGCGAAGGAATACAACTGTCATTGTTGCCCCTTTTGACACACAAGGCATACAGCCTGATGATATTATTTCCAAGTCAAATCTGGCAACGACTATTACTGGTGCACTTGAAAAATATTTAAGTCAGGCGGGTATTCACATTTATGATGGAAACGAAAGCCAAAAAAAGCTGCTCATTGATAATGCAAAAAAGAATGAAATCTTGTTAGACAAAGATTCTGGTCAAATTACAGTTGACTATGTAATTTTTAGTCGTTTGAACTCTTTTGATATATTTAGTGAATATGTCAACGCCTATGATTCAAAAAATTTCATAACAGGCAATATCACCCGCCATCCGCCTGAGTGCAAATATACGATTAATTTTTTTGGAACAATAAGAATATATGATGGTCTCACGCGAAGAATTGTCAAAAGTCTGGGGGTTCGAAAAGAAGAAACGTATTCCATCGTCACTCAGGGCCAATGTTCAAATATGAGTGATTATGTTATTTCCATGTCTCGAAAAAATGCTGAAGAAGCGATCAGGCAAGCGCGTCTTGATATTCAGTACTTTTTTTCTCCCAATGCATATGTACGTCAAATGCGAAAGAATAAAGAGAGCCATCAATATATCGTCAGCATCACCTGTGGTGAAAAACGATTGTTAACCAGGAACGCAGACGTATATTTTTACTCGCCGGTTTTTATACCCAAAACATCCATAGAGTATAAAGAAAAAACAGGTACCGGAAAATTGACAAATTATATTGATGACGATATCGCATGGGTGTTACTTGATGATCCTGACACAGCAACTCGTATTCGCAGAGGTGATCTGGCAAAAGTCAAGTACCATAAGTCTTATTATGCCATCATAAAGAATAAACTCATAGAATAGAACAGGAGAGGGGACGCCCTTAACTTATTAACTTTTCCAGCAACTCTGACATAAGCCAGTTGTTGGCATATTGATTATTGTATTTCATTTTTGACCAAACTCAAAATAAAATTATAAGGACTACTCGCAAAAAAAATCCCCATTTTGGCAGAGTTTCAAATGTTTAGATATGGGACTCTGTCAAAATGGGGATTTTTTTTTTGCAAGCACTCCGAATAAAAAGTAAATAAAGCTCACGAGCGAATTCGTAATAAGTCGAAAATCAATTTTGTTAGTAGTAATTTGGGTTGCAGTGCATTGCCGGCGATTTCCGGCATTGCACTTACATGGCAAAAGCAAAATTTACATTTTTTTAGGCGATTATTTTTAGATTGATTCTTGGGAATTCGTTCTGGCCAAATAAAAATGTTTTCAAATCTTCTTCCATAAATAACTACTCAAATATCGTAGAAATCTAAAAATAATTTTACTTAATCTGATTTAATCATTTATCATAAATAGCGTTATTATCTTTTAGTTCCATGAAATTTGAATAGGATACGAGATCCTTACATTATTTACCCTTGTTACGTTGATGACGGGTGCGGGCTAATAATTTTCGATGCTTGTGCTTTCGCATTTTTTTCCTGCGCTTTTTGATCACTGAACCCATTAATTTATCACCTCCTATATAATAAAATCTTTATTATATCATTGCTGATATAAAATGCAACTATTTTTTCAATGGTATTTTCATATGATCGTACATTTTAGCCTGATTGAAATTCTTTTTTTTACTTAGGAAAGCTCTGAAAATAACTTCCTCATTTATTGATATTGTTCGTTTTGAGGTAATTGTACTGTAGAGACGTAGTATGCTACGTCTCTACACGACCTTATTCTATTGTACGATCAAAAAAAATGAGCATGTTCATTACAGAGTATTCCTTATTTGATAAAACGTTTTTATACCCGAAAACTTATGACCGCTTACTTACCTGAAGATGATTACACATTTTTGTTTCTAAAAAAAATGACTTGACAATACATCTAAAATGATGATTCAATTTAAAAATGATGTAATAATAAAAGATTGAGGCACGTTTTATGGATATCACATGGGGTTTTTTAGGATATTTAGCAGCCTATCGCCTTTCAATAATAGGTGTTGGCGCATTAAGCATCGCGTTGGGGTATCGCCTGTTTTGCAAAGGATTGTATCCACACTCCGACCTGGAAGCAACCGAATTCCATGCAAAACTCGGAGAAACAGAACTTTCATTGGTTAGCGCCGGCCCCGGACTTTTTTTTGCATTATTCGGTATCATTGTTATTTCAGTCATGATTGTTCAGGGAAATCCAGAACTAACGCTTAAAAAAAACCAGGCGCAAGAAAAATCACCTAAAAAAATGCTTCGATATGAAAGTGAGCCCCGTGTGACTCACGAAGTTCCTCAAATGGAATTGACCATGCGTGGAAAACAAGATAAGCACGATTCTATTCTGTACAAAATCAATCAAGGCATGCAAAATGAACGAAATGGCAATATTGATGATGCGATCACGTTATATCAAGAGGCGTTAGTGTTATCTGCACCCGCAATGAATGGATTGGCATGGCTTTATGTAACTGAACGACATGACAAACATTCTCTTGCAAAATTGCTATCCCAATTGACTGTCCATCTATGTCCAGATGAAGCCAATTTTTGGGACACATATGCAGAAATATTATTTAATGAAAAACAGTATCGACAGGCAATGTCTGCTAAAAAAAAAGCTGCAGATTTAGACCCATCGTTTAAAAAGAATATGGAAAAGTTTGAAAAGTATCTAAAATAAGGAGAGAAAATGGATATTGATATGAATAAAAGTAACCGCACTGTTACTATGATCATCAAGGGTAACATTGATGAGCAGGGCGCCAATGCTTTGAAACAAAATTTTTCAAATTTAAATAAAAGTTCAATTGATCATGTTATTATTGATATGAAAAATGTCAACCATATTGGCAGCGCTGGAATTGGTAAACTATTACTTTTTTATAAAGATTTTGCAATCAAGGGAGGAACAATAACACTAAATAATGTGAGCCGGACCTTGTATGACCTATTTAAAGTGGTTAAATTGGATACCCTCATGAAAATCAATACGATATGACTTCTGTATTGATCTCAATGAACACTATTCATCAATAAAAGCACTATATTCGCCCCGAACATATTGGGCATTATTTTTTGAAGGCACGCACTGATATGTATCCAACTCACCTCCCAATTCCATAAAAAAACCGAGACTGTATCCTTTGTGATAATCATTGGATTGCTTTTTTGCAATACCGCCTTGATCCGACCAATACTGATCCTTGCCTTCATGGTCAAGAAATATCGAAAACCCATTGTGTGCAGCAGCACCTTGAGAAAAAAAGGAATATGCGGCATGATATTGATCATTTCCAGAATGATCAATCAGGGCAGCAATTCCCAAGTCCCATGCTGCAGAATGAATAGCACCATGCAGGCCCCTGTAAATATCATCTCCACCACTATCAATGAGAATACCAGCAGCAGAATGCGCAGAAAAGCCTTGACCATAACGTGATGCCACATAGACATCCGATTCGGTTCCTGCGTTTTTCAAAATCCCCAGACCAAAAAAATAACCGCCTCCTTGTGAAAAGTTACCTGCCATAAAATGATCATGACCTGCTAAATCAAGCAGTATACCAATGCCACCTGATGCAATCCCACGAAATCCAATACCAAAACCCTGTGATGATCCCCGAAATATGCCATCTGTTGCATATGAGCTTTTATGCTTGCCGGTAGCAAAATATTGATCATTCCCGCTAACATCCACAAGAACTCCCAAACCATAAGTCCCACCAACTGCCTGTGAAAACAAGGCACCCTGGTATGAGTCGTCACCATTGAAATCAATCAAAGAACCAAGTCCCCAAAATGCCAATCCTTGGTGAAATTCCTGACCATGATATTGATCATCGCCCATAAGATCAATTAAATGCCCAACCCCCATAACCCCACACCCTTGAGATAGGTTTATTGATGTATAGCGATCTTGTCCTTGGCAATCAATTAATATTCCAAAGCCCATAAAGCCTGCACCCTGAGCCCATGATTCTGTGGCTGTATAGTGGTCATTTCCATTTAAGTCAATAACAATTGACACCTTATTATGAAACGTTGCCGCACCCGCATTGTTAAGATAGAGGTCATCTCCCCCTAAATCAATAATCATGCTTTGAGGTTGAGTATAACGCGTAAAGCCAGGACCACCAATCACAATATAACCGGAATTGATTTTTTTAATACAAATCACATCACCAGATATTCCAAGCTTATTCGCAGGTATATCATAAAATGGTGTTATTTGATCCATCTTTGCCAAGTCTGATAACAACTGTTTATGAGTCAAATATTGAAGTAAGCACGATGCGTGATAAAATCGATTATAATCTATTTTTTGGGCAAGCGCGGAAACTTGTCGGTGATATTTCATTTCCTGAACATTTGCATTGATATCAAGATAATAATGATCAACAAAGCGTTTCATGATAAGAGGGGTTTGTTTTTGTAGAAAATCACATTCGTCAGATGTCAGTCGCGAAAAAGCTTGTGCGTGGATTTCTATCAAACGAGCATGATAGTTGCTTAGTCGGGTTAACAATGATGCAGATGATGATACAATCATGTCCATCGTTTGAAAATCAGCAACTTTGTCTGAAACATTCATTAATGATGCTGCCTGCTGATTAAACGATATTGAATTGATACCTTCTTGAAATGACCTGGCAAGCTTTTGCGTGAGATCTTCAACCATCATGGGAAATTTTTTGGGATTTCTATGCACGTAACGAAAAAAATGGGGTCGAAAACCATCATCCCACCATTCATTATCAGACAAGCATTGAATAAGGTCATCATAAGCATCTTGTAATGAATGCTCCGCAATGAACTGCTCCATTTTTTGAATATCTGCATTTGTTTTATTTTCATACTCTGGATATAATTCTTCATTTGATGGCGGAGCGATATCTCTCATATGAGGCCTTCTTCCTAAAATGGCTGTAATTGTTAATTCAGAAACTTCCTTATAAATATTTAACGTAATTGTTTCTCCAGGTGACTGATTGTCTAAAATATCCAAAATCTCATCTGAACGATAGCGTGTTTCCTGAATTTTTTCCTGGTCTGTTTGACCTTTATAATATTGTTTTGTTCTTAAAATTTTAAGGACGATTGGTTCATGGATTTTTTTCACATCACGAATGTAGTTTTTAAAAGTCATTAATAGGTTAGATTTACCATCGTCAGCAAATCTATTATTATCAAATGTCAGAATAACATCGCCCGGCTGAATGCCTGCATCCTCAGCTGCAGATTGATACAAAACAAGCGGAATATACAGACCTTTTTGTCCGCTATACTTTTCTCCATACTGTTTGAGATCTTTTCTAGGACTTAAATACACACCCAAAAAAGCTTTTTCAGATTCCAGCTTTGAGTCATCTGATGCGACCAATTTGATTGGAATGAGAGTCAAACTCAGCAATAAAAAGCAAATTTTGTAAATTTTCATCGGTACTCGCTTAAAACAAAGGCTGTTTTTATTCATTGATGTGGTACATCATAAAACAAAGTAATTCTTCTGGTGAATCATATTTCCCATAAAGCATTTTCAGATACACCGCCCAAATGACTTTTTAGTTAATGATTCAGAGTATATCAAAAAAATGATAGAAATCAATATAAACTCAAAACACTTGACATTCTATCATTATTATATATAAGGAAAACTCTGAAAATAAGTTCCTCATTTAATAATTGTTCATTTTGTTTTTGAACCAGGATTACACTGAAGAAGATGAATAAGATGAAATAAAACACTTTTAATTCATCTTATTCATCTTTTTCAGTGTAATCCTGGTTCAAAAACAAAAATGAAAAGTTTGGTACGCATATGCTTGATTTTAAATTGTTGAACAGTCAAACATTTTTAAATGGGGAACTTATTTTCCGAGCATTCCTAAACGAATGCAAAATAATATGGAGGAACAATTATGAGCAAACAATACCAAATGCCAGCACCCACTTTTTCAACCTTTATTGCATCACTGAGTTCATCAGCAATGGTGCAACTTGGTGAAATTGCCGAGCCATCAAGCGGTCAAAAACAGATTAACTTGCCGATGGCAAAGCACACCATTGATATTATTGCATTGCTTCAGGAAAAGACACAAGGAAATCTGACAAATGAGGAAAATAAGCTCATACAAAATGTATTGACTGATTTAAGAATGCGTTATATTAGCGCAATAAATAAATGATTTCTATGAGATTGGGATACATCAGCCCAGCAAAAATCAATCTCTATTTAAGGATTGTAGGAAAGCAGCCGGATGGATATCATCAGCTCATCTCACTGATGTGCCCGGTGAGCTTGCATGATCGAATATATATTCAGTTTCATGCAAAGCACATGCAAATCAAATCTACAGACCGACAAGTACCTGATAATAGAAGCAATTTGGCGTTTAAAGCGGCTGAAGCTTTTTTTAAAGCAACTTCTCTTGATGATTGTGTCAGCATAGACATCTTAAAAAGAATTCCTGTAGGTGCTGGATTGGGAGGTGGATCGAGCAATGCAGCAACAGTACTATCGGCCTTGAATCAATGGTACCAATTGCCATTGACTTCAGAACAGCTCAAATCAATAGCATTATCACTTGGAGCGGATGTTCCTTTCTTTTTAAACAATACAGTTGCGTTGGTTAGCGGAATTGGAGAATGTTTACATCAAGTCACAATTGACATTCGAAACCCAATAATTATAGTATACCCAAATTTTTCGGTATCTACAGCATGGGCATTTAAAAATTTTAATTTTAGCTTGACAAAAGAAAAACGAGATGATATTAAAACTGATTTAATATCACGATATAAGAATTCTCAAGATGTACAGTGGATATCAGACATACAAAATGATTTGGAAAAGATTGCATTTCAACGATACCCTATATTATCAGATATAAAAAAAGAATTAAGATCACAAGGTGCGATGCAGGCAGTTATGAGTGGAAGTGGATCATCCATAATTGGAATCTTTAATGAAGAAAAAAAGCATCGGAATGCACTGAAAAATCTTAAGCAAAAAAAAACATGGCAAATAATAGCGTGTCATGTAAAAAATTATTCAAACCTTACACAGATCAACACGTCAAAAGTTGATCAAAGCAATTAAAAGATTATTGCTGGGGCGTCGTCAAGTGGTAAGACACAGGATTTTGGTTCCTGCATTCGGAGGTTCGAATCCTCCCGCCCCAGCCATTTTATATAACAATTGTGTATGACAAATAAAAATTGCAAGTTATGCATTCATCATGTCAGCAAAACGTTCTAAGAAGTTATTGATCTGGCAAATGTGAATACAATACTTGCAATTTTTATTTTATAGTCATTTAAGTTCCGACAAATGAGATTTAGTTATGTTTGAACCTTATTACATGAACGACCTGTTTATTTTTAGCGGTAATGCCCACCCAGCCTTGTCTGAAAAAGTATGTGAATATTTACGCCTTCCAATTGGTGATGCCAAAGTCAAAAAATTCAGTGATGGTGAAATACAGGTAGAAGTAAATGAAAATGTACGTTCAAAGGATATATTCGTTATTCAACCAACATGTTCCCCTGTTAATGATAACTTGATGGAATTATTATTGTTGGCAGACGCGTTACGTCGTTCAGCGGCAAAGCGAATTATTGCAGTGGTTCCATATTATGGGTATGCGCGACAGGACAAAAAAGTTGCACCGCGGGTACCAATCAGTGCGAAGCTTGTTGCAGACATGTTGGAAGTCTCCGGGGTGACGCGACTGATTACCATGGATCTGCATGCAGGACAAATTCAAGGTTTCTTTAATATACCTGTAGACAATCTATTTGCAGCGCCAATTCTATTGGAACATATTCGGACGTCCTTTAATGGAAAAATGGTTGTCGTCTCACCTGATGCAGGCGGTGTTGAACGTGCAAGAGCCTTTGCAAAAAGACTTTCCGCTGACTTAGCGATCGTTGATAAACGTAGAGATGCACCGAATCAGGCAACAGCAATGGCTGTTATAGGTGATGTTAAAGACAAAGTTGCAATTGTTCTAGACGACATGATCGATACAGCTGGAACGATAACAGAAGCTGCGGGCGCACTGATAAAAATGGGCGCACAAGAAGTTCATGCGTGTTGTACGCATCCAGTTCTCTCTGGCCCTGCGGTAAAAAGGATTGAATCGTCTGAGATCAAAAGTGTTGTTTGCACAGATACAATCCCATTAAAAGAAAATGTCAATAGAGATAAGTTTACTGTACTTTCCCTTGCGGAACTAATCGGAGAGGCCATTATACGCAGTCATCGCGGTGGGTCGTTAAGCTCTTTATTTGTATAACCTTTATTTCAACCTATGGTTTGCAATGAACCACTGTTGATATCGTGTAAGTCATTGAAATGTCTGCACGAATGATTATTTATCGAGGAGGATTTTTCTTTGGAATTCATAGAATTAAACGCAATGAAGCGAACAAGCACAGGAAAAGGTGTCGCTCGTCAGTTGAGACGATCAAACCAGATTCCGGCAGTAATATATGGAAAAGGTATTGACTCAGAAACGCTTAAACTATCTACAAGTGAATTGAATACGATTTTCAGAAAACATGGCCAGGCAAGATTGTTTTTCAAACTGATAATTGAAGGTGAAGCTACGAGTCGAAAAGTATTCCTTAAAGAACTACAAATTGACCCTGTATCAGGAAGATATAACCATATGGATTTACATCAAATCGCTATGGACCAGACGCTTCGCTTAACCATACCAGTGGTAACAACAGGGCAATCCAAAGGTGTGGAGTTGGGCGGATTACTTCAGATTATACGTCGAGAACTTGAAGTGATTTGTTTACCTCAAAACATTCCAGACACCATTGAAGTGGACGTGGCGAATTTAGATATTGGTGAATCAATCCACGTTTCTGAGTTGACTTTACCTGAAGGAATATCTGCCCCATATGATGTTGATTTTACAGTAATTACAGTTGTTCAATCTAAGGGTTACGATACAGATGAAGAAGAAGGTGAAGATGAAGCCGAAGAAGGAGTTGAGACCGATACGACTGAAGGTGCTGACAAAGAAAAAGAAAAAGTAAAAGAAAAATAAGGAATAACCGTGTTGCTGTCTAGCAAAGGTATATGGTTGATTGCAGGCTTAGGTAATCCAGGTGATAAATATATAAACTCTCGACACAATATTGGATTTAAGGTTGTTGATTATCTATCCAAAGATTTAAACATAGGATCAGCCAGAACCAAAATGACAGCAATGATTTCAGATACAAGTTGGGAAGGGTATCGATTATTTCTTGTAAAACCATTAGGATATATGAACCGCTCTGGTTCTGTTTTATATGAAATTGCCAGGTACTTTCATATTGATGTCTCCCAGTTGATTATAGTTCATGACGATGTTGATATTCAAATGGGAACAATCAAAATTAAACAGAAAGGAGGGCACGGCGGTCATAATGGCATTCGATCTGTTATTGAGTCATTGGGAAGTGATGAATTTATCCGAATACGTATAGGCATTGGAAGACCATTAAACAAAACAATGACCAACCATGTATTGGGAAATTTTCACTCAGATGAGCAGGAACAGACAAAAATCATTATGGAAACCGCATCACGTTCAATTAAAACAATTCTTCTCAAGGGAATTTCACAGGCTATGAACCAATTTAACAATAAACAGATTTTAGAATAAACGAGGAGGAAAGATGGAGTTTATCTTGTCTAATATTCCTTTAACCTGCACATTTGTGGGGGTTGCAGGTGTTGTATTTGCCATCATTATTGCAACAATGGTAAAAGCTGCACCAACGGGTAATGAAAGAATGCAGGAAATTGCTGATGCAGTCAAAGAAGGCGCAATCGCTTATTTGAATCGTCAGTTAAAAAGCATGGGTATTACAGGTATAGCTATTTTTGCAATTATCTATTATACCTTAGGTGCATATACAGCTATTGGCTTTTTAGTTGGTGCTGTGGCATCATTTTTAGCAGGATATATTGGAATGCGCGTTTCGGTTATCGCGAATATTCGTGTTGCAGAAGCAGCTAAACGCGGTTTAGCTGCAGGTCTTGATATGGCATTTAAAGGCGGATCTGTAACCGGTATGATGGTTGCCAGTCTGGCATTGACATCAACAGCAGGTTATTATGCATATGTCAAAACATTGCCTGGAATTGAGAATCCAGTTATTCCACTGGTAGCTCTGGGCTTTGGCGGCAGCTTAATTTCAATTTTTGCCCGATTGGGTGGTGGTATATTCACAAAGGGCGCTGATGTTGGTGCAGACCTTGTAGGAAAGGTTGAAGCGGGTATTCCTGAAGATGATCCACGAAATCCAGCAGTTATTGCTGATAACGTTGGTGACAACGTTGGTGACTGTGCGGGTATGGCAGCAGATTTATTTGAAACATATGCTGTAACTGCTGTAGCTGCAATGCTTCTGGGACATCTTTTGTTTCCAAATTCTGAAATCCCAACAGTATTACCACTCGCGTTAGGCGCAATTTCAGTTATTGCATCAGCAATCGCTGTTTTCTTTGTTCGTCTTGGCGATAGTGAATACATTATGGGTGCATTATATAAAGGAATGTTTGGAGCTGCAATTCTATCAGGCATCGTCTTTTATTATGCAATCAAAAAAATGTTTGTGGGCATTGAAGGTCTTGATGCAATGGCGATTTATTATTCAACCCTCATAGGCCTTGTTCTCACAGTTCTTATCGTTATCATTACAGAATATTATACAGGCATTTATGCACCAGTTAAACATATTGCACAGGCATCAGTGACCGGTCATGCAACCAATATTATCGCAGGACTTGGTGTAAGTATGCAATCAACAGCTGCACCGGTTATCGTAATTTGTATCAGCATTATGTTGGCATATAACTTTGCTGGATTGTATGGTATTGCGATGGCTGCTATGGCGATGTTGTCTATGACTGGAATGGTCATTGCAGTTGATGCCTATGGTCCAATTACTGATAATGCAGGTGGAATTGCTGAAATGGCGGACATGGATGAAAGCGTTCGCGCAGTTACAGATCCATTGGATGCTGTTGGTAATACAACAAAAGCAGTAACCAAAGGTTATGCGATTGGTTCAGCTGGCCTTGCTGCACTTGTATTATTTTCAGCATATACGCAAGAATTTGCTATTCATGGAAAAGATGCCAACATTTCATTTGACCTGAGTAACGTTGATGTCATTATCGGACTTTTTATCGGTGGATTGTTACCCTATTTGTTTGCGTCAATCGCTATGAACGCTGTTGGTAAAGCTGGGGGCGCTGTTGTTGAAGAAGTTCGACGTCAATTCCGAGAGATTCCAGGCATCATGGAATATAAAGCCAAACCGGACTATTCTGCTTGTGTTGATATTGTTACCAAGTTTGCGCTGAAAGAAATGCTCATTCCAGCACTATTACCGGTTATTGCCCCAATATTGGTGGGTCTATTCCTCGGTAAAATCGCTTTAGGTGGCCTATTAATTGGTAGTATTGTAACCGGTATATTTCTTGCAATCTCAATGACCACTGGTGGTGCCGCATGGGATAATGCAAAGAAATACATAGAAGATGGTCATTTGGGCGGTAAAGGCAGTGAAGCTCACAAAGCTGCTGTTACTGGTGATACAGTCGGCGATCCTTACAAAGATACAGCAGGTCCGGCAATAAATCCAATGATCAAAATATTGAACGTTGTTGCTCTTTTGATGGTCCCATTCCTGGTGTAACTGGGACAATCTTTTTTTCCTTTAGAGAAGAATTTTAGAAAAAAGAGGGATTGGCTAATAGTCAATCCCTCTTTTGTTTTGGGCGAAATAATTGATCATTTGTTTAAATAATTTGATTTCTTTCGTTAATTACATTGATTTATGTTTTTTTAAATGTTATATTCGAAAAAGATTTATACATTAAACGAATAACCGACCCATTTTTATGAATTTTAGTATGATAAAATTGAAAAATAGAGATTATGCAGGAAAAAGAAGAACATATTGACAAAGAACCCGTTCCACATTTTGAGATCGGTGACCTTGCTGTTTATCCAGCTCATGGAGTTGGGCGAATTGAGGCAATTGAAAGCCGTGATGTTGATGGTAGTATCCAAAATTTCTATATTATGAAAATTTTAGAAAATGATATGGTCATCATGATTCCCATTCAAAATGTATCATCAGTCGGGCTGCGAACGATTCTTTCTGTGGCTGATATTCCAAAAATCTATGAAATCATGCAAGAACGTGATTTACCACAAGATAATCAAACATGGAATCGTAGATATCGCGAATACATGGAAAAGATAAAAACAGGTTCATTATATGAAGTGGCCGGTGTCTTTCGGGACTTGTTCTTATTACGCATGACCAAAGAATTATCTTTTGGTGAACGAAAGCTATTTGATACCGCACAATGCCTCCTGGTTAAAGAATTATCAATTGCCAAACAATGTGCTGAAAAAACAGTTCAGGACGAAATAAATGCATTTTTTGAACCGGTCATGAAAGAAACTAAGGAACATATAAGTTCCGAAAATCAATCTAAAGCCAAATCAACAACAAGCAAATCAGATAATGAAAATCTCTGCAAACAAACCTCAAAATCAACCAATGAATCCCAACCAAATGCAACATCACGCTGATTTACAAACGCACCACATTGTTGTTACTGAAAAAAATGCCCGAATCCGACTGGATAAATTTGTTAGCGAAATATTATCCGATTATTCCCGATCATATGTTTTGCGACTAATTAAAACAAACTATATACACGTCAATAATCAATCAAAAAAATCAGCATATCTGCTAAAACCAGGTGACCAGATACGCATTTCTATCCCAGAAAACGAAGAACAGACAGCAATTCCAGAGCCAATCCCCTTAAATATTTTATATGAAGATCAGGACCTGCTTATCGTTAATAAGCAGGCCGGCTTAGTCGTTCATCCATCACCAGGCCATTCAAGTGGAACACTTGTTAATGCTTTATTACATTATAATTCCATACAGTTTTCAAACGTTGATCGATATGGTATTGTCCATCGCCTAGATAAAGACACAACCGGATGTCTTTTGGTTGCCAAAAATAGAATGTCGCAAACTTCTTTGAATAATGCGTTTAAAGATAGAACAATTCAAAAAAAATATTGTGCCCTTGTATGTGGGCAAATGTCAGAAAAACAAGGCATTATCAATTATCCCATTGGTCGGCATCCAACGAATCGAAAAAAAATGTCGATTCATGCCCGACATCATCGAATCGCAGAAACGCATTGGAAAGTATCTTATCAGTTTGAACATTTTACGCTTTTGGATGTACTTTTAAAAACCGGCCGAACACATCAAATACGCGTCCATCTCTCATCTATCAATCGTCCTATTGTTGGCGATCCGATTTACGGGAAAAACAGGAAATGGAATCATCAGAATGACAATGTGCTGTCACAATTAAAACAAATCAATCGACAAATGCTTCATGCAAAAAAGTTGGGTTTTATTCATCCAACAACAAAACAATATATGCAGGTTAACGCGCCTTTGCCAGACGATATGGCGCAAGTATTAGATTGTTTTTTATCCTCTATTAGGATTACTTGAAAAATAAAGGTTCCTTTATATTCCAGTTAACACTTTTCCGAATCATGATTGTTTATAAACCTGTTGAGACTCTTTGCTGTAAGTCTCCAGTAATAAATAGTTGCGTTAATCCTTGTTATAAAAGCATAAAAAGCAATTGCTAATACTCATCAGCACATTAGTGAATCATGAATTCAAAATTGTACGATAATATTTGATTAGAAATAAATATTTAAAGGTATATTCTTGCATATGAATTATTAGTATGATAATAGGTAAAGTTTAAAATAAAGAAAATCAATATATCATTGATAATACACACGCACCATGTGACTTGATCAGGTGCTTTAAAAGTAAAGTTTGATTGATGACATGCAATACAAAATTGCAACATGGAGCGGCGGAAAAACCAAAAAAGGAGTTTTTAACTTATGGCCTATGTAACAATGAAAGAACTGTTGGAATCAGGAGTTCATTTTGGACATCAAACCAAAAGATGGAACCCAAAAATGAAACCATATATTTTTGGAGCGCGTAATGGAATCTATATTATTGATCTCCAAAAAACAGTTCGTATGTTTCGCACAGCTTATGATTTTATTGTCAATACCGCAGCGCAAGGTCGAAGTGTCTTGTTTGTTGGAACGAAAAAACAATCTCGTGATGCCATATATGAGGAAGCCAATCGATGTGAAATGTATTATGTGCATAATCGTTGGCTGGGCGGCATGTTAACCAATTACATTACGATCAAAAAAGGCATTGATCGTCTGAACTACCTGAATGATACTAAAAATGATGGTACCATAAATATGTTCCCCAAAAAAGAACGTTTGAAAATGGAAAAGGAACGTATCAAGTTAGATAACAATTTAGGTGGTATTCGTGAGATGAAACAGCTTCCTGGCGCAGTCTTTGTTGTCGATCCGAAAAATGAAGCAATTGCTGTTCGTGAAGCGATCAAACTCAATATTCCAGTTGTGAGTATAGTTGATACGAATTGTGATCCCGATCCAATTAATTTCCCTATTCCTGGAAATGACGATGCGATTCGTGCAATACGACTGATTACATCAAAAATTGCCGACGCCTGCATTGAGGGGCGACAAAAATATGATGAAAAACAGCAGGCAGAGTCAGATAAAGAAAAGACAGCGATTCCAAAAAATAAAAATGTGAAAGGTCCCAGAAAACAAAAAGAAAAACCAAAACCTGATACACCTTCACAAGAAAATACAATTGAAGGCCCAGATGGGTCCATTGTTGAAGTAATTAAAAGAAAACCCGATCATACAATTTCGGAATCTCCAAATGATTCTGAAACGTCTGATACATCTGAAAAATAATTTGTGGCTACTTGTAGCCTTTTAACTAAATGAAATAAGTACATTCAAATCAGGTCTTATTACCCGGTTTGAATGTCTGCTATCGATAGGAGAAAAAAATGGCAACAATTACAGCAGAAATGGTTAAACAGCTTCGAGAAACGACAAGTGCAGGCATTATGGATTGTAAGTCTGCATTGAAAGAATGTGATGGTGATATGACAAAAGCTGTTGAATTTCTAAGAAAAAAAGGTCTTGCAACCGCTAAAAAACGAGCCGACAGAGAAACAAAGGAAGGGCAAATTTGTCCATATATTCATATGGGCGGCAAGCTTGGAGTTCTGGTTGAAATAAATTGCGAAACCGATTTTGTGGCAAAAACTGATGATTTTTCAGAATTTGCAAAAAATATTGCAATGCATATTGCAGCTGCAAACCCACTTGGTGTAACCTCTGAAGATATTCCTGATGACATTGTTGACAAAGAAAAGGAAATTTTCAGAGCTCAGGCGTTAGAAACAGGAAAACCTGAAAAAGTTATCGATAAAATAGTTGAAGGCAAGGTGAAAAAGTTTTTTGAAGAAAATTGCTTGATGAATCAACCATATGTCAAAGACACAAACCTGACAATCAATGATTATTTGAATGACGTTATTGCCAAAACAGGTGAAAAGATAACGATTCGACGATTTGTTAGATATCAAATAGGAGGATAACTGGTGACTCCCCAATATCATCGAGTTGTGGTGAAACTGAGTGGTGAAGCTCTCATGGGAGATTTATCCTTTGGGATAAGTCCTGAAATGCTGGATTATGTTGCTGAAGAAATAAAGGCAATATATCAATGCAATGTTCAGATTGCACTCGTAGTTGGTGGCGGTAACATATTTCGAGGTGTAAAAGCCGGTGCTTTTGGCATGGATAGAACATCAGCAGATCATATGGGCATGCTCGCTACAGTTATGAATAGCCTCGCTCTACAAGATATACTTCAAGGTAAGGGAGTAGCAACACGTGTACAAACAGCAATCCATATGCCTGAAATAGCAGAGCCGTATATTCTCAGTAAAGCCATTCGGCACCTTGAAAAAGAAAGGGTTGTCATATTTGCTGCAGGAACTGGAAACCCATATTTTACAACTGATACCGCTGCAGTTCTTCGTGCAAAAGAAATTCAAGCTGAAGTGTTGGTAAAAGCAACTAAAGTTAATGGTATATACGATTGTGATCCTGAAAAAGATCAAAATGCAAAACGAATTGACAAAATAACGTATCGTGAAGTTATTGAACGTCAATTGAGAGTTATGGATCTTACTGCAATATCTCTAGCAATGGATAATGAACTACCTCTTGAAGTATTAAGCCTAAAAGATTCAGGAAATATACATCGTTTTGTTTGTGGTCAACCTGTTGGAACATTTATAGATAGTTAATTTTTTTGTTAAAACAACCTTCACTGAAAACCATACATCGTTTAAATTGATATAAGCGGGTTTGTTTTTACATTACGATTAATCTTGATATCAACAAACCCGACTTATGATACAAACCATGCGAAAAATCGCATAACCAGGAGGATAAGAAGATATGTTAGATATGGTATATGATGAAACAAAAGAAAAAATGGAACAATCGAAAGAAGGATTCACCAAAGAATTGCAAAAAGTTCGCACGGGACGAGCCTCTCTTTCACTTCTAGATGGTATTCGAGTTGATTACTATGGAACGCGAACTCCCCTTAATCAAATGGCTACCTTATCAGTTCCTGAAAGCCGCCTGATAACGATTCAACCTTGGGATGCATCTGTAATCGGAGATATTGAAAAAGCACTCTTAAAATCAGACCTGGGCGTCACGCCAGCCAATGATGGAAAAATTATCAGGCTCTCAATACCGCCCCTGACTGAGGAACGACGAAAAGAGTTAGTGAAAAAGGTTAATAAAATGGGTGAAGAGCGAAAAATCTCTATTCGCAATATACGACGCGACGCAAATGAAATGCTTAAATCAATGAAAAAAGATGGTGATATTACTGAAGATGAAATGTTCAAAGGACAGGATGAAGTTCAGAAAATCACAGATACCTATATTGAAAAATTAGACACGCTGTGCAAGAAGAAAGAAGAAGAAATTCTCGATTTTTAATACTTTCGATTTTGAAATATGGACTTCAACATGATCCAGAACATAGGACTTCCCAGGCATGTTGCAATTATTATGGATGGCAACGGGCGATGGGCAAAAAAACGAATGCGAAACAGAACACAAGGGCATGAAAAAGGTGCAGATACAGTAAGAACAATAACCCGGGTAACACGAAAATTAGGTATTCCAGTATTAACACTTTATGCATTTTCAACAGAAAACTGGCAACGATCCAAAGCTGAAATTTCAGCACTTATGCACCTTCTCAAAAAATATCTGAAATCTGAAAAAAATGAAATGCGAGATAACAACATCAAGTTAATGACTGTTGGACAAACCCAAAGATTACCCAATGATGTTCAATCCATTCTCTATGAAACGCTTGATGCAACATCGAAAAATGATGGCATGATTCTTAACCTGGCATTAAGTTATGGCGGACGTAATGATATTGTGAATGCGGCAAAACAATGCGCACAAGCGGTAGAATCCGGAAAAATAGTGCCAGATGAAATTACAGAGAAACTGTTTCAACAATATTTATCAACGCGGGATGTTCCTGATCCAGATTTATTAATACGAACAAGCGGAGAAATGCGTGTAAGTAATTTTTTACTATGGCAAATCGCTTATTCTGAAATTTTTATTACCCAAACATTATGGCCTGATTTTACTGAAGATGAATACTTATCGATCCTGTCGAATTACCAGAACCGTGAACGGCGATTTGGTGGACGAAAATAAAAATAAGAAGAATGACAAAAGAATAGGTAAAAAAAATGGATTATGACTTAATTATCATAGGCGGAGGCCCTGGCGGGCTCACTGCTGGAATATATGCCATGCGCGCAACATTAAAAACGTTGCTCATTGAAAAAGGAGCATTTGGCGGGCAAATGACCATGACTGATATGGTTGAGAATTATCCAGGATTTGATAATATCAATGGGTTTGATCTCTCTCAAAAATTTTACGAGCATGCGAAAAAATTTGACCTTGAAACAATTCAAGAAGAAGTGAAAACTGTAAATCCACTTAATTTATCAGGCTATGAAGTTTCATTAACCAATGGAACAAAATATAAAGCCCATACTTTAATACTTGCTTGTGGTGGCCGCAGTAGAAATCTAGAAATCCCCGGTGAAAGTGAACTATATGGACGAGGGGTTTCATATTGTGCGACTTGTGATGGTTTTTTCTACCGAAATAAAACCGTGGCAGTTGTTGGTGGTGGCGACACTGCTGTTGAAGAAGCCTTATATTTGTCAAAACTGGCTAAGAAAGTATACTTATTACACAGAAGAGATGAATTAAGGGCGGGCGCAATCCTTCAAAAAAGAATTAAATCTGACCCAAAAATAGAAATATTATGGAACAGCATACCAATAGAAATTAAAGATAATGGCCAATCTGTTAATGGTTTGATTTTAAAAAACACAAAAACTGATCAGCAACAACATATTGAACTGGATGGTGTTTTTATTTTTGTGGGTTACATTCCCAATAACACAATTGTTCCACATGATGTTAAACGCACAGAAGATGGCTATATTATCACTGATCATCGCTGCCGAACAAATAAGAATGGTCTATATGCAATTGGTGATTTGCGTAATAATTATGCCAAGCAAATAGTTATCGCTGCTGCTGATGGTTGTGTTGCTGCATTGGATGCGGCACAATATATAGAAGAGCATAAGAACAAAAACGAATGAAGAAACTGTTTCGCTATAGTGGTTTCGCTTTGCTTGGCTTTTTTGCCCCAATCTTTCTCATTTTAACGACGACTTACTATTTTGATATTGGAATCGGTAATTTTATATCAACCACTGAAAAAGTTATCACAAAACTCATCCTTACATGGAATATCTCAAGCGACTCAGAAGATCCATCTATATCAGCAAGTAAAAAAAGTATGGCGATACAAAAGAAATTAAAAAAAAAAGTTCATTTATACTTTGCAGATAACACAGATCAATTTTTAAAAGTTGAAGATAGAGTTGTTACATATCCGGATAGCCCAAGTCAGTTTGCACAACTCTTATTGAACGCTTTATTTGAAGGTTCAAACAAAAACTTGAACCCTGTCTTGCCAAAAGGAGATTTTTTACGTGCTGTATATATTGAGAATGAAACTCAAACAGCATATATAGATCTAAAACAAATGATTGTATCTCACTTTCCCGGCGGCATCACTCAAGAATTATTATCTATATATGCCATTGTAAATACACTCACACTAAATATGCGTGAAGTAAAACAGGTAAAATTAACCATAGGTGGACAAGAAGCTAAAACGCTGAATGGCCATTTAGATATTCGTTATCCATATACAACGAACATGTTAATCGTAAGATGAAAAAAAAGAAACACATAGATAGCTTAAGAAATATCGGTATCATTGCTCACATTGATGCGGGCAAAACAACTGTATCCGAGCGAATTTTGTTTTATACAGGTCGTTCTCACAAAATGGGTGAAGTACATGATGGTGAAGCTGTCATGGATTGGATGACCGATGAACAGGAACGTGGGATTACAATTACATCCGCAGTTACAACATGCCAGTGGAAAAATAATGAAATTCAAATCATTGATACGCCCGGTCATGTTGATTTTACAATCGAAGTAGAACGTTCATTGCGCGTTCTTGATGGTGCAATTGGCGTTTTTTGTGCGGTTGGAGGGGTTGAACCCCAATCGGAAACTGTTTGGCATCAGGCTGATAAATATCATATTCCTAAATTAGCCTTCATTAATAAAATGGATCGCATTGGTGCCGACTTTTTCAATGTCGTTGACATGATGAAAAAACGACTTCAGGCCAATCCTCTTATTCTCCAATTGCCAGTTGGTTCTGAAGATAGTTTTACTGGTATTGTAGATTTAATTCATATGCAGCAAATAACCTGGGACAACGACCAATTAGGCAGCACATTCAGCAGTGATCAAATTCAGGATGACATGATAGATCAGGCAATTGAATTTCGGGAAAAAATGATAGAGCATCTTGCTGATGTTGATGATGCGATTATGGAATCCTACCTTGCTGAAGAAACGATTTCGGTTGCATCCTTGATTGCTGCCATTCGAAAAGCGACGATCGATTTAAAATATGTTCCTGTGATGTGTGGTTCAGCCTTAAGGAATAAAGGCATACAGCCTTTGCTTGATGGCATAATTGATTATTTGCCTTCTCCCTACGATGTTCCGCCACTAATAAGCTATTCTCCGACTACGAAAGACACTGTTCCCTGTCCACCAGATGAATCAGCCCCCATGTCTGCTCTAATTTTTAAAGTTTCTATGATAGAAGGACGGAAACTCTCTTTTGTACGGATATACAGCGGCAAAATGAAAACATCACAGGATGTTTACAACCCTGTTCATAATAAAAAAGAAAAACTATCCCGAATCCTTGAAATGCATGCGAATAAACGAAAACGAATTCAAGAAGCCGGTCCAGGAAAAATAGTGGGTGTAGTTGGATTAAAGTTTTCCGGAACAGGCGAAACACTTAGCGATCCACAATTCCCTGTTTTACTCGAAAAAATAGATACTTATGAGCCAGTTATTTCTGCGGCCATAGAACCAATAACGCACGCTGATGAAGATAAATTATTAGATGTACTTGAAAAACTCTGCATAGAAGATCCAACATTCAAAACATTTGAAGATGAAGAAACAGGTCAGACCATTATCTCAGGCATGGGAGAATTGCATCTTGAAGTAATGGTCAGTCGGATGGAACGTGAATTCAACACAAAAGTTCAAGTTGGTAAACCACAGGTGATGTACCGGGAAAGTATTGAAACTAAAGCTGAAGTTGAGACTGTGTTTGAAAAAGATATTGGCGGACAGATCCACTATGCAAAAACACGCCTTAAATTGTTTCCTTTAAAAAGAGGCTCGGGAAACAAATTTACATCCAGTTTATCCCATGAAAATTTTCCAGAAACCTTTATCAATGCGATTGAATTGGGTGTAACTGAATCCCTGGTGAGCGGTGTTGTATTGGGATACCCCGTGCTTGATGTTGGTGTAGAATTAGTCGATGCTGTAATAAAAGAATCTCAAAGCACTGAATTGGCTTTCAAGGTAGCTGCATCAATGGCATGTAAAGAAGGCCTTCAAAAAGGCAAGGCTTTTTTGCTCGAACCAATTATGAAAGTTGAAGTGATCGTTCCTGAAGATTATATCGGTGATACCATTGGCGATATAAACTCACGTAATGGTAAAATCCTTGATATTGAATCTCGGAAAGGAATTCAAGTTATAAAAACCATTGTTCCATTATCTCAAATGTTTGGTTATTCAACGTCAGTCAGATCCTCTACACAAGGCCGTGGTACCTTTACCATGCACTTTTCACATTATGATCGAAGAGCTTAATTAGCAAAATTGGGCATCCTTCATATACCATTCTTTTGAAATTGTAAGTGAGCTTTTACGACTATCTAACTGTACACCATTAGTTGCTGTCAGTATGTAATCCGAGTTTCAGTCCCAATATGAGAATAAAAGCAAGTAAGTCATGTATGTCATTTCGGTCTGCCAGTAACATGGAATCATTGGTTATATTTAAATAATTCAGCTTTGAGTCTTTCTAGCTCTTTCGCCAGCGTTTCAGCTCGATTTTTTTCATTTTCGGCACGTTTCTGTTCGGCATCAGCACGCGCTTTTTCATATTCTCGATGTTGCCTTTCAGCATCAGCCCGCGCTTTTTCGAACGCTGCACTTTCATCACCTGTACGCAAAATATTTCCCTGAGCATCACACCATCTCAACCATTCGGCTGTCATATTTTCAAATTCACCATGATGAACCTTGAGCCCCACATTTATATGCTCAAACCATATTTCTTTATTTTCTGGTGTTATATCAATAAACTCCCCATTCACCAATTGATATACACAAAATGTTGATTCTAAAATATGGGCACAGGGATCAAATATCACGTAGTAATTTACCCCCAGGTTTTCGTATTTATCCACTTTCTTCGTTAATTCACCACCAATTTTATTGGACACAACTTCTATGATCAGTTCTGGCGGTTTTTTGAATATGTTCATCATGTAGCATCGGTTTTTTTTCAGCCAGATATCTGATGCATACTGCACATCCAGGCTCAAAAATACATCCGGCACAATGGGAGTCACCGAATTGAAATCATAAATACCAACATCAGCTGCGACAATATAGGGTTGTTTTCTGTCCCAACTGTGCTGGAGAGATCCGGGTAGAAGTCTCAGTTGTTTTTCACAATAAAAGTTATCCACAGGTGTGTCATCCTCGGTTATCAGACTGTCATAGTCTATTTCAATGAATGTATTGGAATCGTTGTTTGAGTCTTCGTCATCATCAAATGAATCATATTTGATTTCTGAAGAACACTCGTAGCTGTAATTATCTACAGTATCGGCTTGCATTTCATAGGTATGTTGAGAAGTTTGCATGGATTTACTCCATATTGGCGTTATATTTTAACTTGAAAAACTGTTCGAATCATTTATCAGACGCGAGTCAAATCATACGCGACTCAAACAGTATGTCAAGATTTTTTCTAGTACTCAGTTTTTGGTAGTATGATCAGAGGATCATTGACTATCAAAATCGGAATTGATTTTTGGTTGGTATGGGTAAAATATTTTTTCGTTGATTCAGACATCAATCATACAAAAAATACATCTAAAGTCATGCCTGCCAACCTTCTTCATGGCATCATTAATAAAAATCGAGACCTGCCTCATTTTTTTCTAATTCAAAACATTTTGTGCAATGATATTTTGATTTCCCCATTTATGCATATGGGAAATTTTTTTCTTAATAAGCTTTTGATAATGGTTGAAACACAGAGAATAATATATTTGAGGGAATATGACATCTTTTTTGTGTCATGTATTTATTCCCTCAGGAGGTACTGGACCGATTAAGAAAACTCGAAAGAGCGACTTAATCAAATAAAGCAAGGCTGATATCGAATGTAAAGAACTGAATGATGGTACACTCTGGTTCTTCGTACACGTTATGCCCGAAAAAATATTCATTGAATATGTTTAATTTAGCCAGTTAAAACTTAACAGGCAAAACATTTCGACGTGTGGCAACGATTCCGATACAAATAAGCATCATTAAAAAGAACAACAAGCTCCATTGAGATAATGTGGGCACTGAGGTGTATTGGGCAATGATCACGTCATCCGCAGTGGTGTAGGTTATTGGATATGGTTCAGCATCGCCAATGTTACCCGCAAGATCCTTAACCTGTATTCTCAATGTATATTGGCCCTCACCTTGTTTTAGATCATAAGAACAATTTATTCTATCTGAAGGTATAAATTCTTCCCATGTTCCATTGCCTGGTGCCCCCTCACTAATGTTAATTTCAGATATCATCTCGTTTTCATTGTTGGAATCACTCACACTGATATCAAGATTGATTGCGTTATTTTCAGTTGTATTATTATCTGGTCCGATGACTGTTACAATTTCAGGGGCTCTTGTATCAATTATCATTGGACCATATTTTGTGACCGGCCCCATTTCATTTGGTGCTGGTGGCGGCGGTGAACTTTGTTTATATGCAGCAATATAAAAATAATATGCTCCATCATCTTTTGTCCTTACTATTTCATCAGACCCAGAACCAAGTTGTTCACCAGTAGTTTCATTCAGAGTATAATCAGATGTATTCGTTAATGCATAATAATAACAAGTAATTGCATCCCCTCCAGTATAATTCCAGTTTAGTTTAATTTCAGTTAACTGGCTC
>Ga0272440_1000567_pt1 | contig 31238 bp, 22 predicted proteins | sample SSMMMBAug17_FD_192440 | JGI IMG/M metagenome (GOLD analysis project Ga0272440, IMG submission 192440) | Marine sediment archaeal communities from Little Sippewissett salt marsh, Falmouth, MA, United States - SSM-MMB-Aug17 | ecosystem: Environmental > Aquatic > Marine > Wetlands > Sediment ... | reverse complement strand
CTGTAATTGCAATAGAAAACATACGCAACGTAAAAGATCGATGCTGTTCATCTCTTTTATCAAGTTTATTTCCCAGGTTGTCAATCGATTCAATGACTTTCTCTAAGCGTTTGTCCACTTGTTCAAAACGTTTATCGACCTGCTCAAAACGTTTATCGACCTGCTCAAAACGTTTATCGACCTGTGAAAAACGTTTATCGACCTGTGAAAAACGTTCAAGCATATCCTGTCGGGATGTGTCGAAATGCTTATCAACATCGGAAAATTTTCGATCCATATCCAGTTTAAGATCTCGTGTCTGTTCACGAAACAATTCCTGATTTCTACGAAGCTCATCTAACTGAAACTGTAAATAGTCAAAACGGCTGTCAAAATACTTTGTATTCGGAAGATGACCAGCAATTAACATTTGTACATCAGATATTTGTTGCATGTTTTTTTCATTTTCGTTCATTTTGTTCTCCTTTTTATTCTTCATTACAAAATTATTCCAGGTCAAAGTTCAGTAAAATTTTATCCGGTTTGTCGTGAGGAACGTCAGGGTAACACCGGGTAACACCGGGAGACATCAAGGGGGTGCATTCCCAAAAAGTCGGTTATATTGCGAGTTTTGCTAACCTTTTGAAATATTATCGAATATAGCCAATACAGATGCACTTTAAAATATATAGCATTAACAACTAGTTATGCTACGCTATGTTTTTTTTGAAAAACTCGCAACGTAATATTATTCTTGTTATACACATATGCGTCGAGATAACAAGTTTTAATTGCTATGTCTCACATTATTTGAACCAAAAATGAGCCATTTTTCCCGAAGGGCGCATTCCCAAAAAGTCGGAAATTCGGTTTCTTTGCCCTGAAAGGGTGGCAACATACCAGCCCAGGGCAACGCCCTGGGTAGATGATATCCTTTGTTTTAGCCCTGAAAGGGCGCTACAAATAAAAACAATTGAGTGTAACCAAAATGGCCGGAATTTAAATTATCACTCACCATTTTTTGAACCAGGATTGGTTAAATTTAACGATATTTCAATAGGTTAACTAAATTCACAACATAACCGACTTTTTGTAAATACACACCTTTCTTGAAAGTCAGTAAATAGTATTGCTTTTTTAGAGAATATAAGGTATATATGAACGCTTAACTTTGATTTTTCTTAGTTTTTTACAGGGCAAAATTTATCAGTCTGGTTCGCCCTCGTAGCAGTCAGGCTAAGCATAAGCTCGTTTACACGCTTGTTCCCATGCTCTGCCTGGGAAAAGCATACCCTACGAAATGAACAGGCGGCAGAGCCGCCAGACAAACGTTCCCAGGCAGAACCTGCAGAGCCCAGGAACGAGCATTTAAGCGAGTTTCCCTTAGCTTGTTGAATATGGGTTCGTCCTACATTGCATGTTGGTATAAATATATTTTTGTTAGCCTGATTATGGGCAATAATTCTTTAATCTATCAAAGTAATAAATCTCCCGGGAAGAGCCCCAAAACTGGACGATCATAATAAAAAATTGAAGCGTATATTTGACAGTTTACAATCTAATTCCTAAAAACTAACAGGAGAAAAAAATGGAAAAATTTTGTCAGAGTTGTGGTATGCCTATGAATAAGGACCCTGAAAAAGGGGGGACAAATGCGGATGGCAGTAAGAGCTTAAAATTTTGCAGTTATTGTTATCAATCAGGTCAATTCACTCAGCCAGATTTTACAGTAAAGGAAATGCAAAGTTTTTGTATCGATAAAATGAGAGAAATGGGCATGCCGCGAGTACTTGGTTGGTTATTTACACGCAATATTCCCAAATTGGAACGTTGGAAAAAAGTCTGAGCAGAGGAATTAATGATGTCTCAACCCATTCTAAAAAACATTGATTTATCTGATTCGTACCTTCAATATTTGCATTATCCTGGCGAAGGGAAACCTATAATTATGCTTCATGCAACAGGATTTCTACCCTGGCTATGGCATCCCATTGCCAGGGAACTGAATCAGAAGCATTCTTATGAAATTATTGCGCCTTATTTTTGTGACCATCGTGATACAGATGCAAATGAAGGTGGTTTTCATTGGGCATTGCTGGCTAAAGACCTGTATGATTTAAGTTCGCAACTGGACATTCAAAATGCCCATTTAATTGGACATAGTATGGGAGCAGTCGTTGCAACGTTAAGCCATACTGTCTATGGACTACAGGCGCGAGGCATGATACTGATTGAACCCATATTTTTGCCAGACCCTATTTATCAAACAAAAATGACAGTCGAACAACATCCACTGGCAGGAAAGTCTATCCGACGAAAAAATTATTGGAAAAATTCAGATGAGGCCTATCACTATTTACGATCAAAAGCGCTGTTCAAAAATTGGGATGAGGAAATGCTGACTTTGTACATTGAGCATGGTATGATGCCACAAGATACTGGATTAACCCTTACTTGCTCACCAGGAAGGGAAGCAGCATTGTTTATGGGAGGAATGCATCATAATCCCTGGCCATTGTTGGATAAGATTCTATGTCCCACTTTGGTTATTGAAGGTGAGAAAAGTGAAAATCAACGTGTAATCGATTTAAAAAAAGCTGCAAACTTAATCCCTGAAGGCTCCTACCAGATTGTTAAAAATGCGGGTCATTTAATTCCAATGGAATTCCCCTCAATTTGTCTTGATATCTTTTTAGAATTTATGAAAAATTTTGATTGAAAGATAGATACGATCCAGAATGTAGGAGCGAATCATATTTCGCCCCTACATTGCTTTTGAAATGCATCCTTTTTCCTAATAATGAAAATATGCCGATTCTGTCATTTTAATCAAGTAACCATATCCAGGACTTACATATTTTAATGAATTCAAGTATACAGGAAGGTTCGGATCAAATATGCCGGCACCATTTTTATCGTACTTAACAATGACTGAATACTTACCTGCAATGGATGCAAAAATATCTGATACAGAAGTTACCTGCGTTGATGAAATGCCAGAGGGGATAGGAACTGAAGGTGGATTCGAGCTTTCATATTGTACTTCATTATGCCAACATCCCACTAAATTCCAACCTGGTTGTAATAAAATTTTATCTGAAGGGCTTGCATACCCGCCATTAAGGGACAGCGTCGCGGACACATTCATCTTGATGTAATAACCATATCCTGGCGCCAGATAATGTAGCGTATTAAAAAAAGAAGGCACATTTGGGTCAAAAGTACGTGCTCCAGTAGAATCAATATTTCTTATTAAGCTATATTTACCATTTATGCTTAGCAAAACATCATTTAAACTATCTACTTTCACAAATGTCGTATTGGATAATGACGCAACAGTTGGTGGAGAAGCAGTGTCATAATAAGTGGTATTAATGGAAAAGCTAAATAAATTCCAACCTTCTTGTAGTGGGATTTCCTGTGCCCTTGCATTTGAAGACAATATTAAACAAAAATGAATAATAACTGTACAGCAACATATTTTTTGTATTTTTTTCATTTAAAACTCCTGTTTCTAATTATTGTTATCCTCTGTCTTTCATGTCTTTATCATATAATTATATGTATAGTAAAGAACTATTACTCAAGTTTTGTTGTCTTGACTTAAAAAAAACTGACAATTACTGTAAAAAAATTGGATCATTCCGAAATTATACGATTTGAGTGTAACCAGAATTGCCGGTAAACCAAAACCAGGCCTATGAGCAAATCCAATGTAGGGGTGAACCTTATGTTCGCCTTCCAAACAATCACCGGGATCAAACCTAGGTTTGGAAACAAATGTATGAGGTTCGGACATAGGATCGTTTCTGGTTATACCGACATTGGCATTGATCATGCACAATTGGATACTATTTTTGCCCATTTGTTCAGTTGGATGATTCAACAACCAGAATCTATAAGGATACCTTAGCAAATGTTCGCACGCATATTTATGATAATTTGCTTAACACGCGCACCTCTGATTCGTCAAAATGCCTGTTTATTTCAAATGTATGTGTTTTTATCCCATTTGACTTGAATGATTTAATCAGTGCTATTCGAATATCATTGCCCAGCTCCCAGGCATCGACAGGAGAATCAGCCCATGCAGCGATCCAACATTTGTATCCTTTTTGATCCATATCCATTATCCAGAAACGTGGTTCTTCGTAGTTAGCGAAATATTTACTTTTTAAAGCAGCATGAATAGCAAGCTCCCTGACTTTTTCAACCTCACTATCGTAAGCAGCAAAAAATTCTACGTGAGTCCATTGGTAAGAGTCATTAATAGTGCAGTTTATCATTTCCTTGGATAGCATTCGACTGTTTGGGATGATGTATCGTCGCCAATTCCACACTTTTACAATTGTATGCGTGATTGTAATATCTTCTATGTTTCCATAATTATTATCTATGATTACAGTATCTCCAATTCGAACAGGATGAGAAAAAGATATGACAATTCCTGAAATCATATTTTCAATCAGTGGACGCGATGCAATTCCCAAAATAATGCCAGAAGAACCAATCAAAATTGAAATAAGCGTTGCTGGAATTTTGTTCAAAAATGGAAAAATAAGCGCAATAATCCAAATAGTTATGATTAAAAAAAAGCTCACTTTCCTGATTATAGAAAACCTGTTTTCAATACTCTCTACCGCAGTTTCTTTTACCTCTATTTCTGGTTTATCTAGTGGTGTTTCAGTTTTGGCTGATTCCGAAGGTTTCAGTTTTTTTATACGTCTTTTTCGGCTGTGCTCTGTCAGGTTAATACTTCTCTGAAGCCAAAGAACAATTAACAATCCAGTCAATCCAACAAGAACAATATAAAGTATCAAAAAACTATTCGTCATATTCCAAATTATCCTCTATTGATTGATGTTCAGTCTTCAATTTCACTCACAAGAACCAGAAACAAACCAATACATAACGCCCATTCCTTATTTGGATTCAAATACAAGTACCTGTAATGCGCGAATAATATCTGCCAAATCCAAAACATGATTTTCATTTAAATCGCACTCAGGATACTCATCCTCAAATAGCAAGCGCATTTTACCCATAAATACGCTGCGCTGATTCAAAAAAACATTTGTCCGATAATTTTTAAAATTTTTTGCTGTAATTTGAATGGTATATCGTCCATAAGGTAATCCAGTCAGGGCAAACAGGCCTTCCTGAGAAGATATGGTTTGCATCTGATTGTCAATAACTGTAATTTGAGCATTTTTAATTCCAGCTTCATAGCCAATCAGATTGGTATAAATTTCTCCACGAATATCACCATAATGCAACACAAACGAACTTGCATTCTGGGGATCAGTATTATCCAGGAATTCCTGATAATTGGTCACATTATCATTGTCTGAATCTATCCAGGCATCTGATTGATCATTTGGGTCCAAACCATTTCTCACTTCCCAACCATCCTTTAACTGATCCTGATCTGTGTCAATTATTGTGGGATTGCATTGGAAAAGATACTCATCTAAATTGCTTAAACCATCGTTGTCTATGTCTTCAGATGCATCAGGAACAGTTTTATCCAGACCAATATATCGATCCTCCCAAACATCTGGCATACCATCATAATCCATATCTGTTTCTTTTCCATTCATTACTGTAAATGCAAATGCCTGTGAAAGGCTAACATGTCCATCTTTGTCCATTATACACAGATCAATCCAATAACGCCCAGAATAGTCAAAGCCATCATATGTGGTTTGCCAGGTATTTGAATATGGTTCTGATTGTAAGGAAATGGTTGTACGAGCTGTGTTTGGGAATTCGAAATCTGCAGCAGGTTCTGGTATCAGATAATCTGGAGAGCTAATAATGGCATCAATTGAATGGATGTTATCCCCCGGGTCGATTGAGACCTTAATTTGCTGTAATGTATTGGCTGTAATTGTTCGAACTGGATTATCAACAGTTAGCTCAATACCATTGCGCTGAAACGTGAATGGGCCCCCCAATTGGATCGTATTGTTTGATACAGATGAAATCATTGTGGGGGTCATATTAATAAAGGGTTGGCGCATGGCATAAAGCGCTGTTCGGGCATTTTGAAACGATGTTTCAAGGCTTTTACCTTCTGTAAAAGAATCCAAAAACAATTGGGTAAATGATATGAAACCATTGAATTGTGTATGGGTATCGGTTGATCCGGATGGCGAAATCAGTACATGGGAATCTTGTACCGAAATACTGTTAATAAACTCTCCAGCTTTTGGGGATTCAACAACACAAATTATGGGACGATCATGATTAATAAAATAGTCGTATAATAAATCATTTAAGAGAATCCCACTAATATATTGTTCAGGTGCAATTTCAAAAGCATTATTACCACCCGGGCCAATCAGATATATATATAAGGGGCCAGATTGATCAATCATTGATTTGACATGATGAATGACATTGATAAATGAACTGATATCAGGCGTTGAGATATCCACAATGTTATCATCATAGCCATCACCATCCAGATCATGAAACGCAACTGAATTAAAATAATAGATATCTTCATGGTGAAAACGACGTTCTAAAAATCGTTTGTAAACCATATCTGCCAGATATTGCGTTGTCTGAAACCGACTTGCAGACGCAGCTTCATGCGACCCTGCAACCAGAATAAGCTGTCCATAATCGTGATGTTTTGCGGGTAATTGATCCACACCAATATGGCAATCGGCAACTTTTCCTTGATATTCAGCAATAACAGTTGTTTGTCCGCTATCTAAGGCAGAAACAAAGCCATTGGCATCTATTGCAAGAATGCTTTCATCCAATATATACCAGTTTGGATTGGTCACAGGTATGTGATCTGCATTACTCAGATGCGCCTGCACAGATAAGGGGTAAACTTCATTTTTGGTAAGGCTTTTGGGAACATTCATGATTGAAAGGGATTGGATACGTGTCAATCCTGTAAATGGTGCATTTGAATAAACGTGCAATAGATATTCACCTGTACCGGCATCGTCACTTTGTATTTGTATATAATATTTGCCAGTATCCAACATCCATGAATCAGTATAGCTATCTGCCTGAGATATAGTTCTGTAGTGAATCGCATTCTGTTGGGCATCTATGAGTGTAACTTTATATGTTGTTTGGACGTTCAAGGCTTCAAATATCAAATAAACAGAATCTGATGTATGCAGATTAAATCCATAATAATCTATATCAGTTTCAGGGTAAATCATGCCTCGCATGACTTTATTATCTGCCATTGCGTTGCACCAGGACAAATTGTCATTGGGTTCGATTTCTACTGTGTTTTGTGTTCCTGGTTTAAATGCCAGGGTATAATATTGACGTATTGATGTATCACTTTGAGGCGTCAATGAAATATAATAGCGCCCAGTATTCAGTCCAATATTTTTTGAAAAAAAGATGCCATCTTGAACATAATACTGATGGGTCGGATGACTTTCACTGTCTTTGTAGATTCGAATCCAGGTATCTGAACCATCTGGCGCATCTACCAATGTCAATAATCTGATTTCTGGTAATTCTTGTGTAAAAGAAAAAAAATCGATATCATTGGCATCCTTTAAACTTCCCCGCATTGGTAATTGATCATCAAAGGACATGGCGGTGTCAAATGTTTGATTGGCATCATTTTCAATGGGAATGGCACTTTTATCAAAATACAGCCGGTACTGCACAGAACGATCCACCTGATTTTTTGGAATAATAGCAATTGTATATGAGCCTTGCAAAAATAACTTTTCCATGTGAACTGTTTGTTGATCCAGACTTTCTGCCTGAGCCACAACATTATTTGATGCATTTTTAAACTGGATGTCGTAATCAATGGGATAATTGGATGGATAGAAATCAAATACAATTCCGGTGGTTTGGGTAAGTGAAAATGAATAGGATGAAATATCCACAAGAGAGGCATTTCGGCCATTGATTGTATCGCCAAAATGGATGGCTTGTGTTGTATTGGTTTCAAAGGAACCAGTTGATGCATAACTGATTGTATATAAATCAGTTGGAGAACTATCACCATTGGGCATAATACTAATATAATAGTTACCTTCAGTTAAACCCAACTGCGTATGAAAGGATCGTCCATCATTGGAATATCTGTCATAAATCCGGACATTCATATCATTATTGATTTGGATGCGATAATCAGAAAAACTTGTTTGGGGAAGAAAAGCCAGTTCAATTATTTCATTGGAAAAGACTGCAATTTTATAAATATCAATATCATCTGCAGGCAGCATACCGGTATAAAACTGGCGATCTTCCATGCGTAAAGGTTGATCAATTGTATTGTTTGGTTCATTTTCAGATAGATCCGCAGAATAATACAATGCAATCCATTTTTCATAGGTTATGCTCTCAAACACACTATGAACATGAACCCAAGTATTTTGTGTTGTTGAAATCTCATTTTCAGAAAAAGACACACCAGGTATCGGATCACTTTGCCATTGTGCATTCAGACGTTCAATATGGTTTTCGTATTGCCCAATAAGCATCAAATGATAAGTATGATAAGCCTTTACCGGCATGCAATCAATCCATGCCCCTGAAAACTGATCAATTGAAAACATCCCCAAAGATGCACCAGCCTGGGGCATCAGTTTTGGCACAATTCGCATAACACAGTTTTCCGACTTTTGGCCATTGACAAGCCACAGTTCATTGCCATCGTTGGGCGTGTCGGCAATAATGGTTTCAAAAGAGCCTACAGCACCTCCAAAATGGGAGAACTGGATATCAACAAGTCCATCAATATCTGAAGGCTCCCATTGAATCAGTATTTCAGTACCTGCATTCAGGCGATCACCTGTGGCCGGGTGCTGAATTGATATATTATCGATTTTTGTTTGATGTCCTCCACGCACAGCACGTACTGCATATAATTGATTTTTTGATCGGCTCAGATCATTGCCATACTGAAAATGAATACACCAGGCATGATCCATTTGTTGTTGATCAGTGGTTGATGTCCAGTAAGCTGTTGATGCAGATTGTGGAAAGAATTCTTTGTTCAGGGATGCGGCATATTCCGTATAATCAACAATGGAGCGCAAAATTTCCTTGCCAGGTAAACGCCAATCTCTATATCCAGCCAGTTCAAGTTTGTGACAGGTATCCAGGGCATCTTTCCAGTTTTTATCTGTTGTGGTGCCTTTTTGCCACATCAGGCCAGTAAAAGTGTCTGTGATTGTACCATCATCGTTGTCATGAAACCGGTTGGGATCAATAAAAACATTGCCGCGAACCGCGCGCACATAGAATTCATGTTGTCGTAATTGTATTGTATCATTGCCATGAAAAAAAGATACACACCAGCCCTGGCTTGTATCATTGACATGGGGGGTTGCTGTCCAATAGTCGTAGGCTTTGGTATTGGGGAAATATTGCGTATCTATTGAAGGACGATCCTGCTGAACACTTGCCAGACTGTTTAGTTCCGATATTTCTGGAATACGCCAGTCAGAAAAACCACCAAAATTATTCTGATTCAAGCGATTAATAAATTTTTCATTCAGGAAATAAAAATTGTATTTGTTGTCTTTGTCGTGGATTGAGTTATCATCAGTTTTCGTTTCCCACATTAAACCAGTTGTTTGATCCAAAACCATTGACCAGTTTGCCGCATTATTTGGTAAAGTATTCCCATTGGAATCAAGTTTGACAAAAATTTGTGGAGAAATTGAATATTGGGCATCCTGACCATAAAATGGTTCAGTGTTAGATGGACAAGAAATGGTTGTTTGTGTATTAAAACATTCTGTCTGGCCTGTATCCGGTATCTGGATAGCATTGGCAGAGAAACAAAACATGAGTGTGATCATGAAAATAATACAGTTTTTCATTGCGATTCTTCCTTTCTAAGATTTTTCACGACAAAAATTGCTCCAGAAATGCTTTTAACTCATAAATTTTAAAACCTTTGGCCATTTCCTGAATTTTATTTGCAAAGAGCTGAAAGTCTTTATTTTTCATTTCAAGATCTTTTGCCATTTTTTCTACGCGAAGCACATTTCCTGTCTTTGCCATTTGAAATAATTTCTGAATATCTGATGATGAAGGTGGGATTATTCTTTCAGATGTGTCATTCACAGAGACATTATCTATGCCACTCTCTTTTGGCTGTTCAATATTCAAATATTTAGTTAATTTTGAATAAAAAAGTCCCATATCAAGTGGTTTTAATAGAAATTCATTGCAAGAATTGGGCGTCTTTTCACACATATCTCTCATTTCAGCATTGGCAGAAACTGTAAAAATAATAATATCATCATTTTTAGGTAATTTACGAATTTCGGTAATGGCTTCAGTACCACTCATTTTAGGCATCATAATGTCCATAAGGATTAAATGCGGACGATATTTTTCTGTAAATTCAATCGCTTGAAATCCATCTTCCGCCTCGAACAATTCAAAACGATTGCGTTTTAGCATTTGAACAAAAAATTGTCGATTCATAAGATTGTCATCAACAATTAAAACCCGATAACCTTCACCATTAATTTCAGACCATTTGTCCTTGTTTTGCTTTATTTTCTTTTTTGTAAAACCTTCAGGAAGTTCAATTTCAAACCAGAAAGAACTGCCTTCATTGACGTGGCTGGAAACGAAAATATCACTGTTCATTAGTTGAACAATCCGGCGACTGATAGCCAATCCAAGACCTGTACCTTCAGACTGATGGGGTTGATTTTCCAATTGATGAAATGGTTCAAAAATATATCCCAGTTTACTTTTTGGGATACCGATGCCTGTATCCTTGACAATAAATCGGATGAGATTATTTACACGTGAAACTTCAAATGTTACCTGGCCTTTTTGTGTATATTTGATTGCATTGTTAATAAGATTGAGAAGTACCTGGCGCAATCTTTTTTCATCACCTTTGACACAAACAGGACAATCTTTTGAAGCAGTAAATTTCAAAGGAATCTTCTTTTTCCTGGCAAGAACCTGACAAATATCCACAATACGTTTCAGAAAATCATCAAAATAAAAATCGGCAATTTGGAGTTTCATTTTGCCAGCATCAATTTTTGACAAATCTAATATGTCATTAATCAGCAGCAAAAGATGTTCACCAGATCTATGGATGACCTGTATTTGTTCGAGATATTTTTTTTCCAGATGCTTATCTTTGACGAGAATCTGGGTATAACCCAGAATACCATTAAGGGGTGTCCGCAAGTCATGGCTTATGTTGGCTAAAAAAACACTTTTGGCCTGGCTTTCTGCCTGGGCAATTTGTATATCTTTTTGGGCTTTCATAAAATCGGTCATATCTCGAGAGACAGCAATCAAGGCTTTATTGTCATTCCATGACCCGTGTGCGATTTTGGTTTCAACATTAATTTGTTCACCATTTTTTTTCATCAGATGACCAACAAAAAAGGAAGTTTTGCCGGAAAACATATCATTTACAAAATCTGTCACACGATCGAGATGTTGAGGTGCATGTAACTCAAGAATATTCATACCGACAATTTCATTTTCAGAATATCCCATTTGGTGACAAACCACAGGATTGACATAAAGCACACAACCTGTATTATCAAGGATAAAAACCATATCATTCATGGCATCAAAAATAGATTTCAGGTTGTTTCGATTCATCTCCAATGATTTCTGTGCCAGTATATTCTTTTCTATCTCCAGTTTTAGGGCTGCATTTTTTTCTACAAGCTCCTGATTCTTATGGTCTAAATCTTTTTTGAGCTGTATACGCTTGCGCGCATTTTTGATAGCATCATCAAGACTGGTAAAGTGAATGGGCTTTTGAATAAAATCCAATCCGCCATACTTCATAAATTGTACAATATTGGGGATGTTCTCATAGGCTGAAATACCGATTGTTACAGTATCTGGATATTTTTCCAATACCTTACTGGTTAAATCAACACCGCTCATTTGGGGCATGACCATATCGGTAATCAATATATCAATGGGATGTTTCTCAAAGATTTCCAATGCTTTTGCACCTGATTGTGCGGTGTATACTGTGTAATTATGTTTCAAGTATTCGGAAAGTATGAGAATTGATCCGGGTTCGTCATCCACGATAAGAATACTTATTTCTGAATGCTCTTGCATATTTTTTCCTTTAATTTTGCTTTGAGAATGATTGATAGATTTGCAATAGTTGGATATAGTAGCCAATTTCGAAGTTACAAGATTCGCTTATATCAGCCATTTAACTTTTTGTCAAAGCTATTCATTAACTTATGGGTCAGGTTCCCATGACCGGCAACTTCGTTCATACTTTTTAGATTAATGAATGCCAGCCAAGATTTTTCAGTATATTGTCACAATAAAAAGAACAAATTTTTTCTTGTATTTTTTTAATTTTGTAGTACCATGATAAAAAATTGATCATTGAAATTTCAGTTTCGTTTCTTTTTAACAACTGCAATTGATTATATGAAAGGAGTTCTTTTATGTTAAAACGTTCACTTCGTTTAAAGTTAATAATAGTCAGCATTCTCATTGGGGTACTACCGGTTTTGTTTATCGGCAGTTTCAGTATTTACAAGTTTGATTCTTTTGCCAAACAAACCATTCTTAAAAGTTATCAGGGACTTGAAGCCCAAGCATATGCGAATATTCAAATTGGTCTGGAGGCTGAACGTCAGCGGGTTGCTCCCCTGATATCTTCCTCGATAACCTTAACTCGTCGTCTGGCAAATTCAGCCAATTTGCCTTTGTATTTAAAATCACAGCCCAGAGCCATTGAAAGAGCGACAAGGGAAGCCAGTCAGATTGTTCAAGGCTTATTGGAGAGTTGCCATATTCAGTACCAGATGCTCAAAGATAAGTTAACCCTCGGGCTGTATAGTGCAGAATACATTTTTCAAAACATTGGTAAGTTTTACATGTCTCCCAGTGAAGTCATGAAATGGAAAGCTGAGAACCAGATGACTGGTGAAATAAAGACTGTGGAATTGCCTGTTGTTCATATTGGAATTGAAAAAATTGAAAAAGTATTCTCCTACTCTGATCGGTTTGTGCCAATTGTAGATGATGTTCAGGAGATGACCGGTGTTCATTGTTCTATTTTTCAGGTAATGAATGACAATTTCGATTTGCTGCGCATTGCAACGAATGTTCAAAATGATGATTCAAAAAGGGCGATTGAAACGTTCATTCCAGCGATACATCCCGATGGTCAGCCCAATGCAATTGTACAAAGCATAAGAAATGGTATCTCGTATCGGGGTATTTCCAATGAATATCACAGTCGATATGTCTCGATTTATCAGCCTATTTTCAATGATTCTGGTAAATTACTGGGTGCTTTTTTTGTGGGTGTGCCAGAAAAAAATGAAGCCCTTTATTCTTCCATTGAGAAAACGAAAATTGGCAAAAATGGATATGCCTTTGTCATGAATTTTAAAGGTGATATTCTCGTGCATCCGGATACAGCAAGCCTAGATAAGAATATTATCCATGACCTCCAATTGAAACCATTCAAGCAAATTCTGGACAGCCCATATTCCAAAGGTGTGAAAACATTTTTTTACGAATTGGATGGCCATCGTATGTATACAGCATACGCATACTACCCACATCGAGACTGGATTATCTGTTTGAATGGATTTCTGGATGAAATTGTACAGGAGGAAATTGACCGATCAACAGAATTACTTCAAAAAGAAATTTACAATGCATACATATCATCCAAAGTGGAACATGACAGGCAGACCTTTTATACAATTAACCAGATTTGTTTTATGAATACAAAAGGAGAAAAGTTATTGAGCCTTCGTAATGGCACCTTTGAAACTTCATCCAAAACATATCAATCCGACTGGATTCATGATGGATTAAAAACGATAAAAGGAAGTGTCAATCATCCTGGAATTTTTGAATCTGATGATCAATCTGTCATCGAAATGATTCTATATTCCCCCATATACATAGAAAATAAGTGTCAGGGGTTGATATCCCTCCATTTAAATTGGGATGTAATTGGGAAAGTGATTGCCGACTATCAGTATGGTCAAACAGGTTTTTCTTTTTTGATTAATGATCAAGGGATTGTGGTGAGTCATCCCAACTATTCACTTTTAGATCCGGTAAATTTTAGTGATATAAAATATGGAAAACTATCTGCTATCGTTAAAAATCACATGTTAAATGGTGAAAGTGGACAGGACCGCTATTCATTTAAAAATAAGGATCATCTCATTAATTACTTACCATTTCAAATCGCCGATCGACGATACACACTTTCAGCAACAGTACCGGTAGATGAATTCTTATTTGTGGCCAATAAAATACGAAAGAATGCTGAAAACGAATTTGGATTGATTTTACGAATTATCATTTTTTTTATATTGTTTTGTGTTATATCAGCCGCAGGCTTTGGCATTTTTCTCAGTCGATGGTTGACCCGTCCAATAGATCAGGTTGTTTTATTTGCGCAACAGGTATCTCATGGGGATTTGTCCAAAACCCTCCAGCAAAAAACCAGTGATGAAATCGGTAAGCTGCTATCAGCAATTAATGCAATGGTCGTGTCATTTCGGAAAATTGTATCAGATGTTAAAACAAAGGGATTTCGCCTGGCACAGTCATCAGATGATATGGTTCGAATAGCTGGCCAATTATCAGGTAACTCCGAAAAGATGAGCCAACAGGCGGATTCTGTTGCTGGAACATCAAGGCATATGTCCAATAGCATAGATTCTATTGCATCAAGCATGGAAGATATCAGCCATCGCATTAACAATGTAAGCAATACAACAGAGCAGGTATCAACAAACGTGAACTCAATTGCCCTTTCAGTTGATAATATGTCGAAATCCATGTCTAATATTGAAGAAAATGCACGTCTTGGCTCCAATATTGCGGCAGAGGCTTTAACAAAAGCAAACACTGCTGAAAATGCAATGAATTTACTCAAAACGTCTGCTGATGAAATTGGTGGCGTAACCGATGTCATCAAGCGATTGGCATATAAAACAAATCTTCTTGCCTTGAATGCATCCATTGAAGCAGCCGCAGCGGGTGAATCAGGACGAGAATTTGCTGTTGTTGCTGATGCCATCCAAAACTTTGCTATCCAGAGTAATCAGGCTGCTGAAGATATTGCCATGCGAATTTTAAGTGTTCAGACAAATACTGAAGACGCCATTCGGGTAATTCTTGATATCTCTAAAATTATTGACAACATGAACAATGCGGGCAAAACCATTTTATCGGCTGTTGAAGAGCAGGCACGCGCGGCAGGCAATCTTTCACATAATGCAAATGAGGCTGATTCGCGTTCAAAAGCAATTTCTGATGCCATGATTGAATTGGCTCAAACAGCGAATAATGTTTCTGTTCATATTGCTGAAATCGCCAAAGGGGCAAAAAATGTGAGTGAAAATAATCATTTGGTTAGTGAAGCTGCTGCTGACAGTAATCAAGAAATTCAACGTGTCAATACTTCTGCCCATGAACTGGATAGACTGGCAACAGAATTGCACGTACTTGTTCAAGCATATGAAACATCATAAAAGGAGACAGTATGATCATAAGCAGGTCATCGCGCTTTTATCTATTATTATTAATTGTTCTCATTACAACTGATGCAAATGCTTTAACATATGAAAAAATTCATATACATGGTTTTGTTTCACAGGGATATATGGTTTCGGATCATAATAATTATCTGGCTGACACAAGTTCAGGTACTTTAGAATTTAATGATGCCGCGATTAATATTTCAAGACAATTTTATCCCAATTTTCATATTGGGTGTCAACTCTATACCCGAGATATTGGTAATGTTGGCAACCATAAAGTCGAAATAGACTGGGCATTTGCAGATTACAGAATGACAGATCTCATTGGTTTTCGACTGGGAAAAATTAAAATCCCACATGGATTGTATAACGAAACACGCGATATTGACATGCTTCGAACATTTATATTCTTACCCCCAGTTTATTATGATATTTCTCGCAGTACAATTAATGCAATGAATGGAATTGACATTTATGGCAATTATCAATTTGAAACCCTGGGTAATCTTGAATATCAAATATTAAATGGTGTCAAACGTATTGAAGCAGACAGTGGGTGGAGTCGATACATGGAGCGTCGGGGGATGGATATCACAAGTTTTGATTCGGACTATGTGCAATGCGGGAAATTAACCTGGTATCCAAACATTGAAGGCTTAAGACTGGGTGTATCAGGTATTCTTTTCGATATGAATGCAGATGCTGAAATAGACATGTTACCTTTGCCACCACAATACAGAATTTCAGGACCTGATTTGGAGTATAGACTTAGAAATTTTATTGTCAGTGTCAATTATATTGAATATACCCTGCGAGAAATTATATTTGCTGCTGAATATATGACTTTTCGTGGTGATTTGGCCATTAAAACCCTGGCGCCAGGTCTCAAACAGATTGTTTCTGAAATTCCAATCAAGACGGATTCATTTTATCTGAGCATGACGTACCGCCTGACAGATTATCTTGAAATGGGTGGTTATTATGCAGTTTTTTGGCCGGATGCATCAGATACAAATGGAAAAACATTATTACCCAACTATTTGGGATGGCATAAAGAAGCCGCCCTTTGCTTTCGGTTTGATATAACTAATTATTTAACCCTAAAAGGAGAGACGCATCTGATGGATGGCGGCGCATTAATGATGCCTCAAGATAATCCTGAAGGCGTTGAGCAAAGGACTGCATTGTTTTTGCTAAAACTGGCATTCAGTTTTTAGCTAACAGAAGGATTTTATTTCATGATTATTCGCATGTTTCGTTTTTATTGTATCTTGTTCATATTAAACTGTTTTCGGATTGTTTTCATTTCGTCCTGTGCGCATGCCATTGATGTAAAAGTGATTGTCCATCCTGGAATTCAGGATGCGATATCTGTTAATGATATTCGTAATATTTTTTTGGGAAAAAAAACACAATGGAATAATAATCAACGCATTCGCTTTGTTTTGTTTACAGAAGAAAAAACGTATCAAGCATTTATCACAAATTATGTTCAAAAAACACTATATCAATATCGAAACTATTGGCGAAAGAAAGTATTTACTGGAACAGGTATGATGCCAATCATGTTTAGCAAAAGCGCTCAATGCATTGATTTTGTTAATCGAACAAAAGGGGCAATCAGTTTTATTCCATCAAATTATATTGTTTCTAATCGTGTGAGAGAGGTTATACTCAATGAACAATGATGTCTAACGCATTAAAGATTCAATTCGTTGAATATCCTCAGGCACATCCACCTCAGGAGAATCAAATGGCGTAACAACCACACGTAGTGGAATACCATTCTCCAATACTCGCAATTGTTCCAATTTTTCAATATTTTCAAGAATGCCTTGTGGAAATTGATTAAATTTATCTAAAAAACGACGTCGATAGGCATACACACCAAGATGTTTATACATATCCTCAGCAGGCTTATCCCGACCAAATGGAATGGGTGCGCGTGAAAAATATAAAGCATTGCCATCTTTATCGAAAACCACTTTGACATCCTTGGGATTTATTTTTTCCCGAGGATCAACAATACGAAAAGCCAGGGTTGCCATATCCAATTTATCATCTTGTTCAAAAGGCGCAATAACTTGATCCAGACTTCTTGGATCAATTAATGGCTGATCTCCCTGTACATTGATAACAATATCATCTATACCCAATTTCAATAAGTTCGCAGCTTCTGCAAGACGATCTGTACCCGAGTGATGCACAGTATCTGTCATAATAACTTTACCCCCAAACGCTTCAACAGCTTTTTGGATACGTTGATCATCTGTTGCTACCGCAGTCATGTCTGAAGCTCTGGAACTTACAGAACGTTCATAAACATGCTGTATCATGGGTTTGCCATGAATTGATGCCAAAGGTTTGCCTTCAAATCGACTTGATTGATATCTTGCCGGTATGATCGTTGCTATTTTCATGTTTTCATATCCTGTTTTTTTATGTCCATATTTGATTCTGCAAAATTTTTTATTTTAATGATGAACGTCTTCTTATAGCACAATTATACCATTATTGGAAATGTTCTGATGATAAAGGACTTCTTCTTAGGAGCCCTTGCAGTAATATGGATACGCCCATTAATATACTTTATAGAAATACAATACTTGCACCCCATCCACCTTCATCGGGCGGCGCATTCATAATCTTTTTAACTTCAGGAATTTTTTTCAGCAAGCTCTGAACCCCTTTTCGGAGCTGGCCTGAACCTTTACCATGAATGATACGTACACGATTGATTCCGCGTAGACGACATTCCTTGAGGTATTCAGGAATCAATGAACGTATTTCATTGGGGGCGAATGTATGTAAATCCAAAGTACCATCAATAGGATGTGTAACAACATCTTCAGAAGAAATAGTTACATCCTTGCTGGTACAGCTGTTTTTTTTCGATAGATCCACCATAACAATATCCGATGAATATCTCCTAGGTCAGGAATAATTGTTCTTACAAGCATCATACTGGGATGCGTCAAAAACAATCCTGGCAGAAAACAAATCAAAAAGGCTGTTTGATAATCAAAAATATAGGCATCCTCTATGAAAATTGCTGCGACGAAAATGTTTGGAAAAAACCATAAAATTAATCTGCCCAGGAAAGGCATCACTTCATAATAATTTGTTATTAATAAAAAGTTGCAAATAATCGCATTGATTAAACATACCAGACTAACAATAACATGAACTCTCAATGAAAGCCACCATAAATTGTGGCTAAACAAATAGCCTATGTCAAAACCAGTTTTTAGGTATGTGTCAAAAAAAGCCTGAGACTCATAAAACCCATTATAATTCACCCATAAATAACTTCCCATAAACAGGAGGATAGAATGCGTGAACAATATTGCCAATGAAAATACCACATACTTCTTTAAATCACTAAAAAAATATTGAAATGATTTAAAAAAAACATCCTCTGATACATCCAAAATGTCATTCTTATGTTTCATATTTCAACCTCATTCATTATGAAATATTCGAAAAATTACTAACCCATTTTGACCGACAGGTTTCCAGGTTTGTATTGACACAAACTTGTTTGCCACTGTCACGTATTCATTCAATTATGGTTGGCAAAAAAAATGCCAGAATCAATTTCTTTTTTTGATTTTTTCAAAAAATATGCCCACAAAAGCATAACCTGCTGTAATTATATTATTTTTTTATTTCGTTATGATCATATGACGCGTCCTCCTCTCTGATTTTTTTTTTATGTATCTATTAATATAGACACGAAAAAATCAAAATTCTTTCAAAAAAAATTAATTTTTTTTATTTTTTTTGGAGGTAAGTCATTTGGGACGATATTGAAATGTTTATTCACACCACATATGGTTATCACTGTTAATTTTTATTGAGCGCATGTATACAACTCATTTTTTCTGTGGCATGTGAATACATCAAAGCGAATTGCTTTTAGCGATAGAGCAGCTTACAACAATTCAATTCACTTAAAACTTATTCGCTAAAGCATCTGCCAGACCAGATTGTCGATATGTATTATTCATAACCGCTGCATTAAAGGTACTTTTTGTTCCCCATATTTCAATAAATTTTCGGGTTCGGGTAATGCCTGTGTAAACCAGCTCTCGTGTCAGCACTTTTGATATTTTATCTGGCAAAAGTAACAGAACATGATCAAACTCAGAGCCCTGACTTTTATGAACAGTCATTGCAAAAACTGTTTCATGTTCAGGCAGACGAGCGGGTAAGATTTTTTTTACCTGGTTGTCCTGTCCAATAAAAAATGCTTTTAAAATACTTTGATCTTCCCTGTCTTTTAAAATGAGTCCAACATCACCATTGTATAACCCAATGCTATGATCATTTTTGGTAATCATAATCGGACGTCCATGATACCATCGCCTATTGGGTTGGATCAGTCCTTTTGATGCCATTATTTTAGCAATGGAGCTGTTCAATCTTTCAACGCCAAAGGGGCCTTTGCGAACAGCACATAATACGCGAAAGGTATTGAGAGCCATCAATGCTTTTTGAGGATTATTTTGAAAATTTAAATATCTGCTTTGCCAGGAAATTTTTTCAGCCAAAGCCGGGTTGATATGGGTAATATCCTGGTAATCTTTCCAGGTAATATCTGTATAGGAGGAATGATTAATAATATTAAATGCATTATCTGGGACGCCAGCATTGACTGCCTGAGCAGCTTTAAATATTCCACTTGCTTCACCAAAGCGATAGTTTTTCGTTAAATGGACCATACATGATTTCAGTGAAGTATGTTCAGATTGTCTACAAATGTCTCCCAATACTGCACCTGGATCCACAGATGCTAATTGATCTTTATCGCCCAGAATGATCAGACGAGACTCTTTGCGCAGGGCTGTGACCAGTTTGCTCATTAAGGCCAGATCAATCATGGATGCTTCATCCACAACGACCACATCAGATGGCAATGGATTGTCATAATTATGTTTAAAGTATGGAGATTGATGTTTTGGTTTTAGAAGTCGATGAATGGTCATCGCTTCGCTGGGCATGGCTGAGATGATTTCTCTTGGACAATTCAAAGATTGTTTGACTTCGTTCAAGGATTCCTGGAGCCGCTGGGCTGCCTTACCTGTTGGTGCAGTTAAATGAATATTTGGGACGGATTCTGAAACATGAATTAACGCGGCAATAATTTTTGCTGCGACAGTTGTTTTACCCGTTCCTGGACCACCAGATACAATGCACAATTTTTTATTAATTGCAATTTCTACTGCCTGTCGCTGATACGAATGCCCTGTTTCTGACGCAAACAATCTGTCCAGAAATTGTGACAATCCACTTAAATATAAACCAGATATATCTGATCGGGATCTGTATATCAAATGTTGTGATAACAGTGTTTCATATTGATGATACCGATGCAGATAAAGGCGATTTTTTGAATCCAGAATTAATGGTTTTTTTTCGCCAGGTTTTCCAACCACGCCACTGTTACGTAACTTTTCTGTCCATGATTCAAGTGATGGAAACAGAAGGGATTCCTTTTTATTTTGATCCTGTTGTTCCAGGCATTCATGTAGCGGCTTGTTTGCAAAATCAAGTAAATTAATACAAATATGCCCACGTTCTGTCCAATAACTAACCAATGCTGCTGCTACAGCTAAGGCTTCGCTATGTGTATTGGCTATGTGACACATGAATTGTGAAAAATGATAATCAAGATCCGATAGGCTCGGTGACATTTGTTTTATTAACATATTATACCCTGTTTACTTCGAAGAAAACCTGTATTTTCAGAATTTTCATTGAGAAAAGACAACATTTTTTTTGGCATCCTTCATAATTTTTTGAAACGTATTTATGATCGTGCAACTTTGGTTTTTCTGGAGGGGGTAAAAATCCACATAGAAGCAACCATCGAACAATATCAGGTTGATCCTGCTTGATGGTCTAACAAACAATTAAACCCAAATCTTGAATCATTTGAAAATCTTTTTCAATTTTTTGCCCTGGGGTTGTCAAATAATTTCCAACCATTAAGCCATTAGCACCTGCACTAAATATTCGTGATTGTTCATTTTTTAGTGTTATTTCTCGACCTCCACAAACGACAATATCCTTGACAGGATTAATCAGTCGAAAAAGGGCAATACATTTCAACGCATTGCTTGATGACATCAATGGTTGTTTCTCAAGTCTAGTTCCTGGGATTGGATTGAGAAAATTAATTGGAATGGAATCAACATCCAAATCTTTCAGCAAAAAAGCCAATTCAATACGATGTTGCCATGTTTCTCCCAATCCCATAATTCCGCCACAACACACTCTGAGACCATTTGATTTTGCCAGTTGTATTGTTTCTATATCAACATTATAGTCATGGGTTGTGCAGATATTTTTGAAAAAACTTTTTGATGTTTCAAGGTTGTGATGATAATTTGTTACGCCACTTTGTATCAATTGGTGTGCCATTTGATCTGTTATTTTTCCTGGAGAGATGCAAATAGTCATTTCTGTTTTTTGTTTAATTTCAATAATCGCATTGCAAATAGTTTCCATTTCTTGAGAGCTCAGGATTAAGCCACTCGTAACTATTGAAAAATTAGTGGCACCACAATCTTCCATAACCAGGGCCTGCTCAACAATTTTTTGTTTATTATATAATGGATAGGTCTGAGCATTTGTTTGATGAAAAACAGATTGTGCACAAAAGGCACAATCCTGGCTACAGAATCCAGATTTTGCATTGATGATACCGCATGTAAAGACTTTGTTTTGTTTATATTGAATGCGTAACGTATTGGCTTCTTGCAAAATTTCCTGGATACTTTTGTCTAATATATTTGCTAATTCTTTAGCAGAATCAATATAATTCGCACGATTACTTTTTGGCATTTTTATTTTCACTTATCTGATTTTTTTAAGTAAGCGACCATAATTTTCGGGTATATCGTAGTGAATTATAACATACTTTGTCATGAATCTGATTCATTTATTTATTTGCCATCCCTTAAACTCTAGAACAGGTTTTAAAGAAGATATGGAAAGGCGTTGAAGAATCTCTCTGGTTTTATTATGAACTCTTTGTTCTTCCTTTATTCTTTCATGTTCTGTTGCATGAAATAGATGAAGAAACCGACTAAAACGAACAATATGAATTAATTCGTGAGTAATTATATATAGAAAGAAAGGAAAGAGATTGATTCCTTGATTACTGTGGCAGGCAGAAAGTATATTATGATCCTGAACACAAATTTTGTAATAGTCATACCGCGCTGAACTTAGCTCTGAATGTTTTTTCCTGGCCTGATACCGAACAAGCTGCGCATAAGGAATATCGACAACTTCATCTTGCTCCAAATCAATGAGCGTTTTGATGTCATAAGGCGTTTTTTGCCATTGTCGTGATGATAATTGATAGGCATTACTGACAAGTTCTTCTGATATATCAGCCGCATAATGCATGTTGTCTATTTGCTTTTTAGTGAAACCTTGTTGTGAATCATATTTTTTCATAACACCTCCTTTATGGATAAAAGGGGTTTTAGACTTTTTTCAAACATATCTTTAACTGCGATAGTAATCTTGATCCACCTGGAATACAAAGGTACGCCAACCGAATAGGTCTTAGTAATTATAACTATAACTATACTGTTTAATTGATGCATGTCAAATATTTTTTCCACAACCTGCTTAACAAGGCTTCAGGTGAATGTATATTCGCCCTTCAACAAAAAAACAAAATCAAAGAATTGTTCGAGTAAAATATGAAATTCGGCATCCTTTATAATTTCTTATTAAAAACGCGAAAACCATTGTGTATGCTTTGGTTTTATTATCAAAAATCATCTTGACATATCCCTTCACATTGTCTATACATATCCAATTCTGGCAAATGGAATAAAAAATGAATCCTTTTTTTTTAATCGCTAACATTAAGATTTAAAGCATAACCAATGAGTTTTATCAACACCCTGAAACAAAATAAACAAAAAATAATTGACCAATGGTTTGATCGCATTGTCAATACGTACCCAAAAGATACATCGCGCTTCATCCAAAGAGAGCAGGACCCTTTTTCCAATCCAGTTGGCAATGTTACGCGAAACAATATTGACGAACTTTTTAATCAACTCTTGCATGAAAAAACAGATCCCCAATTTTTGATGAATCATATTGATCCAATCTTACGTATTCGTGCCATTCAAAATTTTTCAGCATCAGATGCAGTTTGTTTTATTCCAGACCTGAAACCTATTGTTCGGAAGCTAATGCGGGAGCAGAAATTCCCATTAGAACTGGATGATTACGTTGCATTTGAAATGCGTGTAGATCAATTGGTTTTATATGCTTTTGATGTCTTTATGTCATGCAAAGAAAAAATATATGATTTAAAAGCCAATGAAGTCAGGAATCAATCTTTCGAGGCCTTGGAAAGAGCGAACCTGCTAAAACCAGATAAGACAACGGCGTAAGCATTGATAGAATTGGCTGTCAAACAGCAAAATCATTGCTAGGACCATAATATTATATTAAGTGAGGTTTGTAATGAATGTGAATTATCTGTTTTCACTATTAGTCGTGGTGGCATTGTTATTGTTTGCATGGGTCGGTGCCGGTGTATGGGAGATGCAATATTTATTTGGTGTATTTATCCCATATGCGGCATTTATCACATTTGCAATGGGGGTGATCTATCGGATCATCAATTGGGCGCAGTCTCCAGTCCCATTTCGTATTCCCACCACATGTGGACAGGAACAGTCACTTCCCTGGATCAAACAAAACAAAATTGACAATCCTTCAACTTTAGGAGGGGTGATTGTCCGGATGTTGCTTGAAGTCCTTTTTTTCCGATCATTGTTCCGCAATATCAAAATGGAATTTAATGCAGGCAAACGCATTGCCTATGAATGGGAAAAATGGCTTTGGCTGGCAGCGCTGGCTTTTCACTGGTCATTTCTGGCTGTTCTGGTTCGACATTTGAGATTCTTTACCGAACCGGTTCCTTTTGCGATCCAGATGATTGAAGAGGTGGACTCTATTATGCAAATAGGATTGCCTGTCATTTTTATTAGTGGCTTTGTATTATTGGCAGCAGCCACCTATTTATTTATCCGAAGGGTTGTTATCCCGCAGGTACGTTATATTTCATTGCCTGCTGATTATTTCCCATTGTTTCTGATCATGGCCATTGCTATTACAGGTATGTTCATGCGATATTTAACAAAAGTGGATATTGTGCGAATCAAGGAATTGACAATGGGACTTGTTTCTCTTCAACCAACAATCCCCGATGGTGTGGGCACAATATTCTTTGTACATTTGTTTTTGGTTTGCATCTTGTTTGCCTATTTTCCATTTAGCAAACTAATGCATTTCGGCGGTGTTTTCATGAGTCCCACCAGAAATTTGATCAACAACAATCGTGCAAAGCGACATGTGAATCCCTGGAATTATCCAGTCAAAGTTCATTCGTATGAAGCCTATGAAAATGAATTCCGGGATCGCATGATTGAGGCAGGATTGCCGGTGGATAAAAAGGAGTAAAGAATGTCAGAGGAATTGAAACCAGATGCATTTTTATCGAAAATAGATGGATGTCATCAGGAAGCGCCCGCAAAAGGTTGGATGGATACGCCCATTAGTATTCGAAAGGGTATGTATTGCTATGCATCCAATCCAAAAAGCGTTGAATATGTTGGTTTGCCCTATGCCCGAAAATGGAACCCAACTGATGAAGACTGGAAATTACCAGACAACTGGAAAGAAATCCTTCATAATGGATTTAAGGAACGTCTGGAACGATTCAGAACAATTAAGATTTTTATGGATATATGTGTGCGATGTGGTGCATGTGCAGACAAATGCCATTTCTTTATTGGTACGGGTGACCCCAAAAATATGCCGGTCCTACGAGCGGAATTATTACGTTCTGTGTATCGAAATGATTTCACCACCGCCGGTAAAATTCTGGGACGCTTAAATGGCGCTAGAGAAATGACAATTGATGTATTGAAAGAATGGTGGTATTATTTCTTTCAATGCACAGAATGCCGTCGATGTTCAGTTTACTGCCCCTATGGTATTGATACCGCTGAAATCACAATCATGGGACGTGAGTTACTCAATCTTCTAGGGCTGAATATCGACTGGATTGCAACGCCAGTGGCCAATTGTTACCGCACTGGAAACCATTTGGGAATCCAACCCCATGCATTTAAAGATATGCTGGATTTTTTTGTAGAAGATATTGAAGAGATTACAGGACTTGCTATTGAACCTAGCTTCAATAAAAAAGGCGCTGATATCCTCTTTATTACGCCATCAGGCGATGTTTTTGCTGATCCAGGTACTTATACCTGCATGGGATATATGATTCTTTTTCATTATTTAAAAGTTAAATATGGCCTTGATGTTACCTGGAGTACATATGCCTCAGAAGGCGGAAATTTTGGTTTTTTTACATCACATGAGACAATGAAACGCCTGAATTCCAAAATGTATGCTGAAGCCAAACGTCTTGGGGTGAAATGGATTTTGGGTGGTGAATGTGGCCATATGTGGCGTGTCATCCATCAATATATGGATACCTTAAATGGACCCGCTGATTTTCTAGAAACGCCTGTTTCTCCAATCACCGGTACACGATTTGAAAATGCAGCGTCAACAAAAATGGTTCATATTGCAGAATTTACTGCGGATTTAATCAAACACAACAAATTGGAACTGAACAAAAGCCGCAATGATGGCAAAATCATTACTTTTCATGATTCTTGTAATCCATCGCGCGGTATGGGGTTATTGGAAGAACCCCGCTATATTATTAATGAAACCTGCAACCAATTCTATGAAATGCCAACAAACACAATACGAGAGCAAACATTTTGCTGTGGCAGCGGTGCTGGCCTGAATGCCGGTGAAAACATGGAATTGCGTTTGGCAGGAGGGTTACCCAGAGCCAATGCAGTCAAATATGTGCATGAAAAACATGGGGTAAACATGTTAGCATGTATCTGTGCAATTGATCGTGCGGCTTTACCTACATTGATGGAATACTGGGTACCAGATGTCGATGTCACCGGTGTGCATGAGCTTGTGGCCAATGCATTGGTTCTGCCCGGTGAAAAAGAAAGGGAAACCGATTTAAGAGGAGATCCCTTGAATTCAATGGAGGGTGATAATGCCGAATAAAAAAATATATGATCGAGACTTAGTCGTAATCGGCCTTGCAATATTTGTCGCATTGATCAGTTTTCCATTCTGGTTTAATCTGGGTAAAGCAGCACCAGCACCGGAGCTTAAATTGTCAGATAAGGCAAAAGCGGCAAAGCAATGTATCGCACCAACACCATATATGAGAGCGGAACATATGGCAATTCTTGATTTATGGCGAGATACTGTTGTTCGAGATGCCAAACGTGTTTATTCTGTCAATGATGATCGACAGTACAACATGAGCCTGTCTACTGGTGAGAATTCCTGTATGGGATGTCATGTAACAAAGGCTGACTTTTGTGATAAATGCCATAATTATGCATCAGTCAGGCCATATTGTTGGGATTGCCATATAGCGCCGAAGGAGAATAAATGATGGAAAATAGCAGAAGAAACTTTTTAAAAATTGCCGGCGTTACAGCTGCCGGTTTGAGTTTAACACCAGTCACTGATGTTTTGGCTTCAGGCGGGCACCAAACTAAATCATCCCCCATCGGCGATGTTTCCAAAGGTAAAGATGTTCTCACAGCAAAGCGATGGGCAATGGTAATTGATGTAAAAAAAATGGCCCATGATGGCACAGCCGATAAATGCATTGAGGCTTGCCATAAATTGCACAATGTACCGAAATTGACCAATAAACGTCATGAAATCAAGTGGATCTGGGAAGAAGAGTTTCATCATGCATTTCCCGGACAGCATCATGAGCATATCTCCGAAGCCATTGAGCATGCACCATTTCTTGTTTTATGTAACCATTGCGAAAATCCTCCATGTGTTCGTGCTTGTCCCACAAAAGCAACATTTCAGCGAGAAGATGGTATTGTTTTAATGGATTTTCATCGGTGCATTGGGTGTCGTTTTTGTATGGCTGCCTGTCCTTATGGTTCCCGAAGTTTTAATTTCAGGGATCCCCGGCCATTTATTGAAGAAACGCAGGAAAATTTTCCTACGCGCATGAAAGGCGTTGTAGAAAAATGTAATTTCTGCGCCGAAAGACTGGCAGTGGGCAAACAACCAGCCTGTGTAGATGCTTCGGATGGTGCGCTTATTTTTGGCGACCTGGATGATGAGAACTCAGCAGTTCGGAAAGTACTCAAATCCGATTATGTCATCCGACGTAAACCGGGGTTGGGAACAGGACCGCAGATATACTATAAGGTTTAAGGATAAAATTGTTCTTTCATTAGAGCAATCAAGAAAATAAAGAGGTGTTTATGCTTGAAAGAGCGCTTAATGGAAACAAGAATTACTGGGCCTGGTTGATGGTATTGATGTCAATAATTGGCGTGGCAGTGGTGTTTTATCTGTACCAACTCTGGTTTGGACTGGGCGTTACCGGTATGAGTCGGGATGTCTCATGGGGATTTTATATTGCTCAGTTCACATTTCTTGTGGGTGTTGCAGCATCGGCTGTTATGCTGGTTTTGCCCTATTATCTTCATCATTACAAGGCCTTTGGCAAAATAACAATTTTGGGTGAATTTGTTGCCATCGCAGCGGTAACCATGTGCCTGCTCTTCATACTTGCAGATCTTGGACAACCGCAGCGTATGTTAAATGTTATTTTTTATGCAACCCCCCATTCCATGTTATTTTGGGATATGATTGTCTTGAATGGTTATTTGTTCTTAAACGTGATTGTGGGCTGGAATGTACTGTCAGCAGAAAGTAAGGGCGTCCCGCCCCCCAAATGGATCAAACCATTTATTTACATCTCCATTCCCTGGGCAGTGAGTATTCATACAGTTACCGCGTTTTTGTATTGTGGTTTACCTGGACGTGGTTTTTGGCTGACCGCTGTTCTGGCTCCAAGATTTTTGGCTTCAGCTTTTGCCGCTGGTCCGGCGTTATTAATTTTGCTGTGCTTGCTGCTTCGCAAAATCACACGTTTTGATGCTGGTAAAGAAGCCATTCAAATGCTTGCTAAAATTGCAACCTATGCAATTATTATCAATGTATTTTTCTTTTTCTGTGAAGTTTTTGTGGCATGCTACAGTCAGATTCCCGAACATATGGATCATTTACAATATCTATTTTTTGGCTTGCATGGAAAAGGCGCATTGGTGCCATTTATGTGGTTATCCATGATACTGATGTTTATTGGTATTTTCATGCTGATAATTCCTAAAGTGCGAACCAATGAATCTACCCTGGCAGTTGCTTGTGTGGCCATTTTTATTGGTACTTGGATTGATAAAGGCCTGGGAATGATTTCTGGTGGTTTTGTGCCCAACCCCTTACATCATGTAAATGAGTACATCCCCACCATTCCTGAAATTATGATTACAATTGGTATTTATGCCATTGGTATGCTGGTTTTGACCATCTTATATAAGCTGGCGATTTCTGTAAAAGAGGAAGCAGCAGGGCTTTCGTAATTAATACAATAGTCGGGTGAAATCTTTGATTTTTGCCCGACTATTTGCCTGATTTTTTCCTTCAGTTCATTATTGCTTGAGTATGACTTATTTCATTTCTTGAAGATGATAAGAAGCATCATAAGTATTAAGAATTCATTCTTCGTTCATTTTTTTACTAAAACCCACCTTCGCCTGCGTTCAGCGAGTTTCTTAATCCAGTTTTTTTCACTCAATTATTTCAAAAGCCATTTCAAATGATACCAAGAAAGCAACAGGGCGTATGTTCAGGTTGGGGGAACATGGATGCCTCAGACCAAAACCGAATTCCAACCAATAACCGAAACCAATGTAGGGGCAAATCTTATTCGCCCTCCGAACAAAAATCGGTATCCAACCTATGTACGAGGACATCAGTTACCTGCATTGGTTTAGAACATCGGGTTCGTTTATGGTTTTTGTTTGGAGGGCGAACATAAGGTTCCCCCCTACATTGGTTTTGCTCATAGGCTTGGTTTCGGTTTGACCTGCAGTTTTGCTTACACTCAAATCATTTAAAAAATATGATGAATCGACGCAAAGAAGGGGACAAGTCGAGCGCTCTTTTCCTTTAATGTTTTTTACCCAAGAACTTTATTGAAAAGCGCATCAATTTGATCCCTGGTGTAAGGCTTGGGAATAACACCACAGAATCCATAATCCTCATAATTTGCCATAATGGGATCATTGGAATAGCCACTTGAAACGATCGCTTTTACTTTAGGATCGATTTTCAGTAATTCAGGAATTGTCCTGGCACCGCCCATGCCGCCTGGAACTGTCAGATCAAGGATAACCAGATTAAATTTTTTGCTGGTTTGATATGCGTTCCTATATAATTCAATCGCTTGAGTGCCATTATGGGCCAGAGATATTTCATACCCCATTCTTTTTAATAATCTTTCGATCATTTTTAATATGGATTCATCGTCATCCATAACAAGTATTTTTCCACGACCTTTATGCCGGGGGTCATTCTTTTTTTCAGATCTTAATTCATCAGTTAAAACAGCAGGCAAATAGATCATAAAGGATGTTCCCTCGCCCAGTCTGGATTCAACTGAGATATGTCCGCCATGCTTTTGAATAATGGAATAGGTTGTCGCAAGTCCTAACCCGCTTCCCTGCTGTTTTGTTGTAAAATAGGGGTCAAATATCTTTGCAAGATGATCATTTTTAATCCCAATACCATTGTCTTGAATGGTTATTTTAATATATTTCCCCTTTGATAACTGATGATCCTGATTAGTTCTGATGACTATATTTTCTGCACGAATGGCAGCAATACCACCATCAGGCATTGCTGCCTTTGCGTTGAGTATCAGATTGGTAATGACTTGACTTAACTGCCCCTTATCAGCTTTAACCGGCCATAACTGTTTTTCTATACTGAAATCACAACGAATATGGCTTCCTCTGACAACGAACAATACTGTTTCTTGAATGAACTGGCCGATTGATATCACTTTTTTTATTGGCGCGCCGCCTTTGGAGAATGTCAAAAGCTGATGCGTCAAGCTTTGGGCCTGTTTTGCACCGGCTTCAACATCTAATAACACGTCATTCAGTTCGTCATTTTCTTCAGTGAGTAAATCTCGTGCATAAGAAATATTGCCGGAAATAACACCGATAATATTATTGAAATCATGTGCGATCCCTCCGGCAAGGGTGCCTATTGCTTCCATTTTCTGTGAGTGTTGTAACTGGTTTTCCAGTTTTACTCTTTCTGTAATATCTTGAAAAACAAGCACCGCGCCAATAATGTTTTTCTTTGTGTCGAAAATGGGCGCGCCACTGTCTGCGATGATTCGTTCTGTCCCATCTCTGGCAATTAAGGCCGTATTGTTGGCAAGTCCGACGACATTTCCGGTTTTCAGCAATTTTTCAATGGGATTTTCACAACGAATACGTGTATGCTCATTAATAATATGAAAAACTGATTCAATTTTTTTTCCGCAGGCTTCTTCGAAAGACCAACCGGTCAATTTTTCTGCAGCATCATTGAGCATCATAATGTTTCCATTGGTATCTGTCGTGATCACACCATCTCCGATTGATTTCAGCGTAACAAAAAGTTTTTCCTTTTCCTCTGCTAAAGATTGCTCTGCTCTTATTGCCCGAAAAATTGATTTCGTTCTTGCCAGTAATACTTCTTTTATTAAAGGCTTAACAATATAGTCATTTGCACCTGCTT
>Ga0272440_1000566_pt1 | contig 31247 bp, 17 predicted proteins | sample SSMMMBAug17_FD_192440 | JGI IMG/M metagenome (GOLD analysis project Ga0272440, IMG submission 192440) | Marine sediment archaeal communities from Little Sippewissett salt marsh, Falmouth, MA, United States - SSM-MMB-Aug17 | ecosystem: Environmental > Aquatic > Marine > Wetlands > Sediment ... | reverse complement strand
TTTCGGACATAGGCGCGTTTCCGGTTTTTTGTCGAAGGGCAAACACAAGGTTTGCCCCTACATTCGTTCTTAAACATATGTATATTCTCGGCTATTGAAAAATACCAAAACTTATAGACCTATGCGCCAGTCATAAACAGGTGCATCATCCTCAATTATCAATATTTTTTGGGCATCCACCAAGAGGCGGACTGTCTTGACTATCTATATGTATATGCTAATATATAACAAAAAAAGAACTAAAGCAATGTAACTGAGCGTTTCTTGTAAAAAAAAAGTGGGATGAAATCCCTTAAAATCAATGGTTTCCCACGCTGGAGCGTGGGAAACCAGGATCGCTCTTATCGAGATGTGATGATAAGGGCAGAGCCTGGAAACGAGATTATCAACAATATGCTAAAATTTTTTTCCATAAAACTCAGTATCACGATAATGTGTATTTTGGGTGTTACAGGTTGTTATTACTATTTTTCTTTGCCTGCCGGGCTTTTTGATCGTCCTTTTTCAACAGTTTTGTTGGATCGTGATGGTTCCCTTCTGGGGGCAACAATAGCCACAGATGGCCAGTGGCGGTTTCCATCTGGGTCAATACTTCCTGAAAAAGTTGTTCAATCCATTCTTTGTTTTGAAGATCAGCGTTTTTATAATCATCCAGGATTTGATCTTCTTGCAATTTGCAGGGCGTTTTATACAAATATCAAACATGGAAAAATTGTGAGCGGTGCAAGCACAATAACCATGCAGGTGATCAGACTTCATCGAAACTCCCCTCCAAGAACAATCGTTGAAAAGATCATTGAACTATTTCTTGCAATCAGGCTTGAAATATCAAAAAGTAAAAATGAAATTTTAAGGCTGTATTTATCACACGCGCCATTTGGCGGCAATGTGGTTGGGATAGAGGCGGCATCATGGCGATATTTTGGAAAGAGCCCGGGTAAATTAACCTGGGCAGAGTCTGCCATGCTTGCAGTGCTTCCCAATAGCCCGGCATTGATTCATCCCTCAAAAAATAGAAAACAACTCCTTCGCAAAAGAAACAAACTCCTTGATAAACTATATGGCAAAGGATATTTTGACAGGATTTCCTGCAATCTTTCAAAGAATGAGCCCTTACCTTTAAAACCGAAACCATTACCAATGATTGCGCCGCATCTTCTCAATCGAATCAAACAAACCGCTTCAATACCATCGTTTGATAAACATATTTCAATTCATCCAGAATCATGCATCAAAACAGACATAATCAAAAACATACAACAGCAGGCCAACAAAATTGTTAAAAAACACTCTTTAAATCATGCTCAAAATGGCATCCACAATGTTGCCGCCATTATTCTTGAAGTCGCCAGTGGAAAAATTCTTGCTTATGTTGGAAATGTGTTGAATTTTTCCAATTCTGAACATGGAAATTATGTGGATATCATTACTTCCCCGCGAAGTACAGGAAGTATATTAAAACCGCTTTTATATGCTGCAATGCTTCAATCTGGAGAATTACTGCCATCACAACTGATATCAGATACCCCTTTTCACAAAGATGGTTTTTCACCGGAAAATTTTTCAAAAACCTTTCATGGGGCTGTTCCAGCAAAAGAAGCTTTGTCCAAATCATTAAATGTTCCAACAGTGAGAATGCTTCTGTCATTTGGTGTGGATCGTTTTTATGCATTATTAAAAGATCTAGGCATGACAACATTACATCAGCCGGCAAATCACTATGGGCTTTCACTGATCCTTGGCGGATCTGAATGCACCTTGTGGGATATAACGAATATTTATGCGAAAATGGCACGAATTTTGACACAAGAACAAAATGAAAATATTGTTATTAGCCCTGGGGCCTGTTGGTTGACATTTCAATCAATGCTTGAGGTGGTAAGACCTGGAATAGAAAGTACATGGCGTCAATATAGTTCATCACGAAAAATTGCCTGGAAAACCGGTACCAGCTATGGCTTAAGAGATGGCTGGGCCATTGGTGTCACCCCAAAATATGCGGTGGGTGTATGGGTTGGAAATGCTGATGGTGAAGGACGTCCTGGGCTTACAGGAATTCAGACAGCAGGGCCTGTTCTTTTTGATCTTTTTGCGCTCCTTGATGACAATAGCTGGTTTGAGCCCCCTGAAATGGATCTTGTTGAAATTGATGTTTGTCAATACAGCGGTTATAGAGCCGGGCCCAATTGCGCAAAAGTTCATAAAGAATGGGTCCATCGTTTCGGGTTGAGAACGTGTTCATGTCCTTACTGTAAATTGATTCATTGCAATAAAACCCTTGAATATAGAGTTCACAGTAATTGCGAACGAATCGCAGAAATCCGGTCTGTTAAATGGTTTGTGCTGCCACCTGCAATGGAATGGTATTACAGAAGAAATCATTCGGATTATATGCCGCTGCCACCTTATAAAAATGAATGCTTGAAAGATATATCAAAGCCGCCTGCTCCATCAATGACACTGATATATCCGCCTGTGAATAGTCGTATATACATCCCTGTTGAGTTAGATGGTCAATCAGGAAGGACAGTATTTAAAGCAGCACATAATGATGTCAGCACTAAAATTTACTGGCATCTTGACAATCAATATATTGGACACACTAAAGAAATTCATCAAATGGAAATTGCCCCTGAACCAGGGAATCATCAGATAACGCTGGTTGATGAAAATGGGGAATTTATTGCGCGGGGGTTTTCGTCTGAATAAAAAATCTTATAAAATAAGTTCCTCATTGAGAAGAATGCATTGCTTTTTTTTTGAACCAGGATTACATTGAAGATAAAATATTTCAATATTTTTTCTTCACCTGAACTAATTCCTAAGGAAAAAATCCATGAAAAAAGAAAAACATAATGACAATTATGCCGTTAGCAACGCCCTTATAAATGTTGCTTTAGCCATTATTATATGGTGTACCATGCCAGTCAGCAATACTGTATTGGCAGATTATCCTTCAATAGATATTCTTAATCATCTTGAAAAGCGACTATTAGAAAAACCAGAGTGCCTTCCAGACTGTGCTGATATTTCTCAAATGAACCTGTCTATTTATCCAGATCGTTTGAAAATGATTTTAACAGTGCATGCCGCAATAGACACAATCCTTCCCTTACCATCAATGGCTGGTGAGTGGCTTCCAGAGCAGATTACAATAGATACCAAGCCTGCAACCGGGATTCGACAGGATCTGCAAAAACATATTTGGGTTTACATTAAAAAAGGCAGGCATCAATTGATTTTACGTGGGCAGACGCCTCATCGAAATCAGTTTCACATGCCATTTCAGATCAAACCAAAGCATATTAAAACACAGGCAGTGGGGTGGGAAATTCAGGGCATATCTGATGGCCAAATCGCTGACAGTTTGCAATTCAATCGAATACAAAAAAATGTGCAGAAAATGAAGCAAAAAATTACCATTCCACCTTTTTTTCATGTTGAGCGTGTATTGTATATCAGTCTTCAATGGCACGTTGTAACAACAGTGAAACGAATCACCCCTGCCAGTCATCCGGTATCCATTGAAATTCCCCTGCTGGATGGTGAATCACTGATGACAGGCCAGCTTCAGGTGAAAAATAAAAATGTCCTGGTAAGCATGAGCGCCAATCAATCAAAGGTTCAGTGGCAATCTGTTTTAGAATATCAACCCAAGATTCATCTGGTCGCACCACAAACCAATCAATGGGTAGAAACATGGATTTTGGATGCAGACACCCAACTTCACATTGATTTTGAAGGTATTCCAGTTATTCATCATCAGGACAGTCAGGGAAAACATCGGCCAACATGGCAGCCCTGGCCCTCTGAGATTCTTGATATTAAACTTTCCAAACTCAAGCCCATTGATGGCAAAACCATGACCATTGATCAAGTTAAAATAGACATGCATCCTGGTAAGCTTTTTCATCAGGTCAATCTATCCATGCATGTTCGGGTCAGTATGGGGCAAACCCATACTGTAAAGATCCCTGAGGCGTCTATTATCCAACAGATTTTAATTGATCGTCAATCATTGCCAGTTGCTGCGGAACAAAACTATATAAAACTTCCGATGGACCCGGGTGCCCATCATATTGAAATAAAATGGCATCATCCAGAACAAACATATTGTTTTCTTAAATTTCCTCAAGTTCAGATCGGTGCGGCGGTTAACACGACATTAAATCTGCACTTACCAGGAAATGCCTGGATTTTATGGACAAATGGACCAAAAATGGGGCCTGTGGTCTTATTTTGGGGCTATTTGATATTATTATTAATTATTTCTTTCGCACTGGCAAATCTGAACTGGACGCCATTAAGAGCATGGCAATGGTTCTTACTTGGACTCGGACTTTCACAAACACATTTTTTTGAAGCCATTGTGGTTGTTGGCTGGTTTTTGTTATTCTATTATCGAAAACAGAATATACTTAAGGGGAGCCGATGGTTATTCAATATCAGACAATTGGGGCTGATTGTATTGTCTGTTGCTGCCTTATTTATTATTTATGAGGCCATTCATTCTGGTTTGCTGGGAATTCCACAAATGCAAATTAAAGGCAATGGCTCTTCATGGAGATTTTTGTCCTGGTACATTGATCAAATAGACAATAAAATACCGCAACCCTGGGTAATCTATCTCCCATTATTTATGTACAGAATTGCAATGCTGTTATGGGCTTTGTGGATGGCACACAGTCTGATTCAGTGGATTCGATGGATGTGGATGTGTTTTTCTGAGGGGGGGATATTTCGCGTAAAAGTCAATCCTTAAAATTCCAATGAAATCTCTTGCAAAAAAAAGATGCCTCTATTATTATGGTTACAAAAATTAAATTTCTTCTTTTTTTTTATAAAAAATACAAACTGAAATAAAGTGATTTGGAAAGGAGCATATTATGTTTAATAGAGCAACACTTATTGGTCGTTTGGGACGTGATCCAGAATTAAGATACACCCAAAGTGGCATGGCTTTCGCTACTTTTACGATGGCGACCAATGAAACCTGGAAAGACAAAGAAGGCAACAAGCAGGAAAGAACAGAATGGCATCGTATTATTGCATTTGGCCGCCTGGGAGAAATCTGCGGGCAGTATCTTTCCAAAGGACGTCTGGTTTTTATTGAAGGACGTATTCAAACCCGAGAATGGGTAGATAAAGAAAATGTGAAACGTTACACAACTGAAATTGTCGCAAATGAAATGAAAATGTTAGAAAGTAAAGGCGCCGCATCTTCGGTATCCGCATTTCAAGATGACCCCGGCCCTACTGATGCCGATCATATTCCTTCGCCACCTATGGCTGGCAGCCCTCCAGATGAGGGGAACCTGGACGATGTTCCCTTTTAATCTGGAACAATTATATTAAAAATGGGCGTACCTCGGATATAGGTTCGTTGTCGATTGTAGTACGAGGGCAAACACAATGTTTGCCCCCTACACTCGTTCTCGGACATAGGTTTGATCCGGTTTCTGTTTTTTGGGCCAACAAACCTTATGTTTGCCTGTTGTCATTAATCCATGTAATGGCATCATTTAATCGTTGAATAACGACTTTCATCCCAAGCGCATTTACCATTTCAACAAGACCAGGACTGACTTTTTTTCCAGTCAATGCGACACGAATTGCCTGAGCAATGGCGCCTAACTTGATATTTTGCTCTGACGCAATCTCTTTCAGAATGATTTCAAATAAAGATTCATCAACCGCATCTTGGGTGGATAATTTTTCTATCAGTAACTGTAAAGGCGCAACAATAGCGACAGTGAGGAATTTCTGAGCGGGTTTTTCATCATACGCCATTTTATTTGTTTCAAAATAAAAATAGGCGCTATCTGCCATTTCAAGAAGTGTTTTACTTCGCTTGTTCAATGTGCCAATTACTTTTTCAACATAGTTTTGAGATACAAGATCGTCGTTGTATTTTTTCAAGAATGGTTTTAGATAAGGATAGATCGCAGTCGTTGAATTATTTCGGATATGCTCTGCATTGATTGCCAGCAATTTTTCAGGATTATAGACACCTGCTGAGCGGCCAATATGATCTAATGTGAATTTTTCGATGAGTTCATTTCGTGTAAAAATTTCCTGATCGCCATAAGACCATCCCAGACGAACAAGATAATTGATAAAAGCATCTGGAAGATATCCCATATCACGATATTCAAGAACCGACATGGCTCCATGACGTTTACTCAATCTGGATTTATCTGATCCCAATACCATTGGTACATGAGCAAATTCAGGCAAAGGCTTATTGAATGATTGATAGAGTAATATTTGTCTGGCAGTGTTGGTAAGATGGTCATCTCCCCGAATAATGGTATTGATTTTCATTTCAATATCATCCACCACAACCACAAAATTATAGGTGGGCATTCCATTTTGACGTTGAATAATAAAATCGTCCATTTCGTGATTTTGGAATGAAATATCACCCTTTACCCGATCATTGACAATTGTCGTACCGGATTGTGGCGCACGAAAACGAACCACTGAATCGTCAGATTTGCTTAATTGCTTCTCCCTGCAAGTACCATCATATCTGACAGGTTTTCCTGATTCCAACGCAGCTTTTCGTTTGGCCTCAAGGGTTTCAGACGTACATGTACAATAATACGCATGCTCGGTTTCCAAAAGCATTTGAACATGATGTTGATATATTTCCAATCGATCTGACTGATAGTAAGGGCCTTCATCCCAGTCAATTTCCATCCATTTGAGTGATTCAATGATGGCATCAGCGGATTGACGTGTAGAACGTTCAACATCAGTATCCTCAATTCTTAAAACAAATGTTCCACCCGTGTGCCGGGCATAAAGCCAGTTAAATAATGCTGTTCTTGCGCCTCCGATATGCAAGTAACCTGTTGGGCTTGGGGGAAAACGTGTTCTTATGTTTGGCATATTCATTAAAATCCTTACATTTTTTTTTAGACTTTTCTCAAATTTATGTTTTTTTGTTCAAGATCGTCTTTGATTTTATGTGACACCCTTTAAGGGCTAAATATCCCTTTTTTAGAATGCGCCCTGGACATATGCACTGATGTGATCTATTAAAATGTTCATATTTTACGCAGTATTAAGAATAGGGCGCATTTGTGGATTTTGATTTATGAAATTAAAAACATCACGTAATTTTTTCTGCATAATAATTGGAATTTCAAAACTTTGATTTATTTGTTGATCAATAGTCTTAGATCTGCGATCATCAACTTCATTCGTATGCTCCTCTTCTTTTATTACTACTTGTTCAGGCATAAGATATTTATTTAGATTCAATTGAATTAATTGTTCCACTTTATCAAATACACTTTTTCTATCCCACATAATATAACCGATTAGTGCTATGATAGAAGTAATAATCAAAGAAAACATTGCTAAAAACAATGTTTCCTTGCTTGAAATTTGATTACTTAAAAAATCAAAACGTTTATCAATTGCCTCAAAACGTTTGTCAATTGCCTCAAAACGTTTATCAATTGCCTCAAAACGTTTATCAATTGCCTCAAAACGTTTATCAATTGCCTCAAAACGATGATTCATCTCTCTGGTGAGTGATTCAAAGCGTTTGTTCCAATTGTTTTCCATTGTTTCAAAGCGTTTGTCAATTAATTCAAAGCGTTTGTCAATTAATTCAAAGCGTTTGTCAACAGAATCAAAACGTGTTTTCATTTCGGTCACAATCGACTTGAGTCCTTCTTCAATCCTTGCGATGCGTTCAACAAGATTCAGGTTGGTTTGATTTGTTGATAACGCCTCCGCAAATACATTATTGGTGAAATTGACAAGACAAAAAATGATGAATAATCCTGTTAAGAATCGATGGTATTGCATGTTAGACTCCTTTTTTATTCGTCAGTTAACGTGGTATTTGTTTTTCGAGAACTCCTGATTTATTTATCATTACTATGCAGATCCCATATTGTCAATACGTTAAGCAAGAAATTATTGAAATACAGTTAGCTATGCTGCAAAGGGTTGCAACAGACTGACTGCGGCGTCGTATTCATAATGCTCCATCAGGCGCTGAAATTCAGTTGCAGCAGCGTTCCCAATCCCAACAGTCTGATGAAGATAGTTTTTTTTCACAATTTTCAGATCTGCGGCGGCTTTCTGAATACCCTGGGCTCCGATACTTCCGCCCAAGCCTTTGAACGTATGGGCCAATCGTGTTGCATCATTCGGATCACTGTTTTTTTGAGCAGCCCGAAACTGCTGCTCGAAATCCTGATACTTTTTACGCGCTCATTGTTACATTAAATTCTGATCTTGCAAGGATTGACCAATTTTTTTCAACGTTATAGGCAAAATCATTTTTAATCCATTCATCACGCAGTTTGTATCATTGGACGCATTTCTGGAAATTGGTTCATAAAATTGAGAATATCACGAAATTTTTCCTGAATATTAATGGGGATTGAAAATTTATCATTTTTCTGATGATCGGAAGATGCTTTGATTGTGTCTTTGAATATCGTGTTTAACTCTTTTTCTTTTTGCTCTACCGATTCGACAGTATGGTATTTCTCAATGTGTACCTTAAACAAATCTTCAATCCTGATAAAAGCAGCGTCAAAAGCAGTTTTAAAAGCTTTGTCAAAGGCTGTTTTTCTGTCCCATATCATATATGCGAATAATGAAATGATCGCCGCAAGCATTGCGAATAGATAGGAGCCTTGTTGAGAAATCTGATTTTCTAAGGAGTCCATACGCTTATTTAATTGATTTTCCAGGGAGTCCATACGCTTATTTAATCGATTTTCCAGGGAGTCCATACGTTTATCATTTAATTCAAAGCGTTGATCAATTAATTCAAAGCGTTTATTCACTGATTCAAAGCGGGTTCTCATTTCCACAATAATCGCTTTTTGACCTTCTTCGAGCCTTGCGAGACGTTCTACCAGATTCAGATTTGTCTGATGTAGAGCGGATAGTTCTTCTGAAAAACAATCCTGTCTGATAATGATGATGCTCCATATAGCTGACAGTATGAAAAATAATTTTTGGTTCCTCATGAGATCCTCCTGTTGTTTACAATCTTTTCACGTATACTTTACCATCTGGTATATATATTTCGTTTGGAGCGCATAGGTCTGTAAGTTTTGTTATTTTTCAATAACCGAGAATATACATATGTCCGAGAACATATGTATATTCTCAGTTTGGAAAGGCTTTTTTACTCAGGAATACTTGAATAGTTGAAAAATAAGTATTCAGCCAGACAAGTTTAACTTGTCTGGCTGAACTTCGCAAATGTTTCTATCTACCTGAGATCATGCGGCCTCAAGTCGAACAGCACACACTTTGAATTCTGGAATTTTAGATACAGGATCCAATGCAGAATTTGTTAATTTGTTTGCAGCCGCTTTTCCAAAATGAAAAGGTATGAATACAACATCCTGCTTCAATGCTGATGACAAACGCGCTTTTGCAGTTATTTCCCCGCGACGAGAGGCGACCTTGATCATTTGACCATCAGTAATGCCATATTGATTGGCACTCTGCGGCGATATTTCAACAAAACATTCAGGGGCACATGTGTTGATATCATCTGATTTCATAGTCATTGTGCCTGTGTGATAATGATATAATAGCCGTCCAGTTGTCAGGTATACAGGGTATTGTTCATCAATTTGCTCATCTGGTGGGATATAATCAATTGCATGAAACAATCCTTTTCCACGAGGAAATTTACCAACATGTAACATGGGCGTTCCAGGATGCTCAGGGGATGGACACGGCCAATGAAGCCCATCAAATTGGATTCTTTCATAGGAGATTCCTGCATATGAAGGCGTTACTGTTCGAATTTCTTCAAAAATAGCTTCGCTGTTTTCATATGTCATTTCAAATCCCATACGTGATGCAATTTGACTGGTAATCCACCAATCATTACGTGCCTGCCCAGGAGGATCAATAGCTTTACGAATGCGCTGCACCTTTCGTTCTGTATTGGTAAATGTCCCATCTTTTTCCGCATAACAGGTAGATGGTAAAACAACATCAGCCAGTTTTGCTGTTTCTGTCATGAAAATATCCTGAACAACAAGAAAATCAAGATGCGACAGACTGGCTTCAGCATGGTTCAAATCAGGATCCGAAACCATCGGGTTTTCACCAATAATATACAAGGCTTTTAATTCTTTACTATGTGCCTTGGGAAGCATCTGTGTAACAGTCAGCCCGGGTGTGTCTGGTAATTTGGGAACTCTCCAGGTGAACTCTAATTTTTTTCGAATGGCTTCATTGGTTACAGGTTGATATGCAGTGAATACATTGGGTAAACCACCTAAGTCACAGGCACCCTGAACATTGTTTTGTCCTCGAAGCGGATTGACGCCGCCGCCTTCAATGCCCATATTGCCACAAAGCATCGCAAGATTTGCCAAAGATTTAACATTATCTGTTCCAGATATGTGTTGGGTGATTCCCATACAATACAAAATGCTTGCTGCTTTCGCACTGGCATATAATCGTGCGGCACGAACCACATCATCTTGAGCAATGCCTGTAACCTTTTCAACATACTCAGGTGTGAATTTTTCAACCATCTGTTTTAATTCGTCAAAACCTTCAGTTCGGGACGACACAAATGTTTTGTCGTATAAGGATTCTGAGATAATAACATGCATTAATCCATTGATCCATACAACATCAGTCCCCAGGTTTGGCTGAAGATACAAATTGGCAAATTGTGCAATTTTAATTCGTTTGGGATCAACAACAAGAAGTTGCGTTTTTCCTGACTTTACCGCACGCTTTACATAGGCTGATAACACCGGATGGTTCTCGGTCGTATTTGATCCGGTAATTAATACGACATCAGCTTTTTCAATATCAGCAATGGGATTTGTCATTGCTCCACTTCCAAATGCAGCGGCCAGACCGGCCACAGTTGAGGAATGTCAGAGACGGGCACAATGATCAATATTGTTCGTTTTCAATGCCCCACGAGTAAATTTATGGGCAACGTAGTTATCCTCATTACTGATACGTGCTGATGTGAGCACACCAATACTGTCAGGGCCTGAATCCTTTTGAATTGCTCCCAGACGCGCTGCAACGAGATTTAAGGCCTCATCCCATGATGCCTTTCGGAATGTACCATCTTCTTTAATTAAAGGATCGGTCAGACGTTCAGGGCTGTTTATGAAATTAAAACCAAATCGTCCTTTAACACAAAGGCTGCCATAATTGGGACCGGTTTCTTCAGCCCCAGTGACTTTAACAACCTTGTCATCTTGAACGTGAAGATATATCTGACAACCAACGCCACAATATGAACATGTTGTTTTTATTTTTTGAGTATCCCATTGGCGGACTTTGTATCGGCTGTTTTTTTCCACCAATGCGCCCACCGGACACACCTGAATACACGAGCCACAAAAAACGCAATCAGAATCTTTAAGCGCCAAATCATTCCCTGCAATAACTTTCATTTCAGCACCACGATAACCAAACTGAATGGCCTGATTGACCTGAATATCATTGCAGGCCTGTACACAGCGACCGCATAAAATACATCGAGAAAAATCGCGGACAATAAAGGGGTTGACATCTTCCATTTGTGAAGAAACTTTGGCTTTTGGAAAGCGATCCCCATTTACCTGATACTGATATGCCAGGTCTTGAAGCTTACAATCTCCCCATACCGGGCATAGTTCATCAGTACCATCATAGTTTTGCACCTGAAGTTGAAACTGCGTCCAATCTGACGTATCTGAATTTCGAATGGCACAATTATGATTTCCAGATGATAATAATAGTTGAAGTGTCAATTTTCTGGATTTAACAACTGATTCAGACTCGGTATGAACTACCATATTCTTACCGGCAGGAACAGTGCATGAAGTCATGAGTGAACGTGCCCCTTCGATTTCAACAACACACATTCGACAAGCTCCTGTCGGTGTAGCGCCTTTTAAATAACATAATGTTGGAATATTGATGTTATTACGCTTGGCTACCTCTAGTATTGTCTCTCCGGGGGTGAACTCAAAACTTTTTCCATTTAATGTAATTTGGTTTTCGTTCATATGCCTCCTTATATGAATTCAGGAAATAATTTTTAAATAACGATGAATTTCTTTTTCAGAATTAATTCCCTGAGTTTGATACGAATGGAACCAAAATAGACTGAATTTAATCATATTTTGATGACACACGTTGTAAACATATACAATCTATTAATGTACCTTAAAAAATATAATTTGGCAACAACAATTATGATTCCATATTGAATTTAAGATAAATGTATGGTACGCATAAATTTGAATTATTTTTTAAGCAGGAAGAAATACAATGTTAAAACTGTTTACTCAATGGTTAAACAAGCATTTATCAGACCCTCAAATAGTGATACTTGGCGTTTTAATTATCACAGGGTCTGTATTGATAATTACGCTTGGTAATATGCTGGCGCCAGTATTTTGCGCAATTGTAATTGCATATCTTTTGGAAGGATTTGTCAATATTGTGGAGCGCTTGAAAATTCCAAGAATCATCGCTGTTGTTCTTGTTTTTGCAGTATTTATGACCATGTTATTAATTCTAACAGTTGTTTTATTGCCCTTACTCTCACAACAGGTGGGACAATTTCTTCAGCAGTTACCTTCAATGATTGCCACAGGACAATCTGAACTCATGAAACTGCCTGAAAAATATCCTGATATCCTGTCTGAGCAACAAATCAAGCAAATAATTGAAAATTTGGGGAACGAACTGACCAATTTAATTCAACAACTATTTTCCTTATCAATGGCATCGGTTCGGGGTGCAATCAGTATTTTGATATATCTGGTTCTTGTGCCTTTGTTGGTATTTTTCTTTTTAAAAGATAAAAACAAACTGATTCAATGGTTTACAAACTTATTACCTGAAGAAAGTGCTTTGGCATATCGTGTCTGGCATGAAGTCAATATTCAGACAGGCAATTATATTCGGGGTAAAATTTATGAAATATGTATTGTATGGAGTGTCACCTACATTACATTTATATTATTTGGACTTCAGTTTTCCATGCTTTTGGCCCTTTTTGTTGGACTATCGGTTATCGTTCCATACATTGGTGCAACTGTAATGTTTGTTCCGGTTGCTTTGATTTCTTATTTTCAGTGGGGATGGTCTTCTGAGTTTGCTTATGTGATGTTTGCTTTATCAATAATACAGCTTTTGGATGGTAATTTACTTGTTCCCCTGTTGTTATCTGAAGTTGTAAATCTTCACCCGGTCGCTATTATTGTGGCTGTTTTGGTATTTGGTGGATTATTTGGTATTGTAGGGTTATTTTTTGCAATTCCCCTGGCCACTTTGGTGCATTCGATCATGAAAGCATGGACAAGTCATCAGTTGAATGAGAATAATTGACAGAAACTTAATTAAAAAATTCTTATTATAACGTTTTTCGAAAATTTGAACCAGGATGACGCATATGGAAAACAAAGATACAAAACTAAAAGAACTTGAAGTGCTTTTTGCAAAAAACGATTTAAAGACAGGCGAAAAAATTGCACTCGAGATTTTGGCGGTTGATCCACAAGAACCTTATGCCAATCATTTTCTGGGACTTGTTGCTTATCAGAATAATGATTTAAAGGCTGCCATTGAATATATGAATTGTTCTATTGATCAAATGCCTGAAAATGATGAGTTTTTCTGTAATCTTGGTGAAGTGTATCGAAAACAAAATAAGCCTCAAATGGCGATTCAATCCTTGAAAAATGCCTTGAAAATCAAACCTGAATCAGCACACACACTTTATAATCTTTCCCTGATATATAATTCATTAAACAAGGTTCAGATGGCCATTGATGCCTGTTATCAATGCCTTGAGGTTCACCCTGAACATGTCCACGCTTTATTACATTTAAATACATTGTTGCAATCAATAGGATCCTACGATGATGCCATAACGATGTGTGAAAAAGCACTCCGACTGAATATAAAAGATAACAAGGCATGGAATTGTCTCGGTGTTGCCTGGCATAAAAAAGGGCATTATAAACTGGCATTACAGTGCTTTGATAACGCATTGCAAATTGATCCGAAATCTGAATTGGCTCATGAAAATCGTGCAGTATTGTGGCTCCTTCATAAAGAATATGATAAAGGCTTTTTGGAATATCAATGGTTTCGAAAAAATGCCCTGAATCCTGCACTTTCATTAAACGACACATTAAAAGGAAAACGTGTCTTAATATACTCAGAACGTGGATTTGGGGATATGATTCAGTTTTCTCGCTATGTACCCTTATTAAAACAACAGGACGCCCATGTTATCTTGAAGGTTCCAGGTTCGTTAATTCGTTTGTTTTCTGATTCTCAACTTGCTGATCAGTATGTAACCAACGATCAAAAAGAATTGCCAGAATACGATTATGCTGCGGGCATTTTATTTTTGCCATGCTTTTTTAAAACAACATTCAATAATATTCCTGCCAAAACACCTTATTTAAAAGGCCCTGAAACGATCAAACGCCTGTTAAGGGAAGAAATTGACCACAACAAAAAACAATTTAATGTGGGAATTATTTGGGCGGGAAATCCACAAAATGAAAATGATCTGCATCGTTCTACTTCCATTTCATGCTTTGAATCAATCGCACGATTGCCTGGGATTCGATTATTCAGCTTTCAAAAAGATGTGCATCATGCCGAACAGTTGAAGCATTTACCTGATGATATATCGATTGTAAATCTCGGTGTCATATTTGAGGATTTTGCAGACACAGCCTCAGCCATAAAGGCTATGGATTTGATGATTTGTGTCGAAACCGCAGTTGCACATCTGGCTGGTGCATTGGGCCATCCGGTCTGGCTTCTACTTTCCACAGTACCAGATTGGCGATGGCTGCGGAGTTGTCAGGATAGCCCCTGGTATCCGAGTATGAAATTATTTCGTCAAACACAAGCTGACAATTGGTCTGAAGTAATGGAGCATGTTCAAAATGCACTTGTGCCAGTTATGATAAAAACAATGTATCAAAGGGGTTGTAATCAGATGGAAGCCCATCAATATTCACAGGCATATGAATTCTTTGAGCCTGTGACACAAATTAACCCCAATTTTTTTGAGGCCTGGTTGAATATGGGCAATGCATGTGGATCCCAAAAGCATTATAATCACAGTATTGATTGTTATGAAAAAGCGGTGGCAATAAATCCCAATCATGCAATATGTCAATATAATTTAGGTCGTGCATGGTATAGTGAAAGGCAATATAAAAATGCCATCATCTATTTTCAAAAGGCTGTTGCCCTAAATGCTTCATATTTTAAGGCAATATATAATCTGGGAAGCGCATATTATCGGATTAGAAATCTGGATAGAAGTATCCATTATTATATGCAAGCCCTCAAACTCAAGCCAGATCAAATTGATATTTATACCAATCTGGGTGCCTGTTATGCTAAAAAAGGGGATATTGTGACTGCCATATCGTGGCATCAAAAATCGTTAGATGCTTCACCAGATTATGCAAATGGACATTATAACATGGGGCTTTCTTTGTTGCTTGATGGACATTTGAATGAGGGGTTTCAGGAATATGAATGGCGTTTGAAAAGATCAGATTTTCCAAAGCCTGGATACGATCAACCCATGTGGGATGGTTCCAACTTTAGTCATAAAACAATCCTGGTTTATATGGAGCAAGGATTTGGTGATGCCATCCAATTTGTGCGGTATTTACCTCTTGTGAAGTCTCGTGGAGGCACAGTTGTTCTTTTATGCCATCCCTATTTACAACGTTTATTTGAATCCGCAAAAGGTGCGGATCAGGTAATCACTGAAAACGACCCTGTACCATTCTTTGATTGCCATATTTCACTGATGAGCCTTCCTGCAATTTTCAAGACAGACCTGACGTCCATTCCTGATAAAACACCCTATTTGTCGATACCCTCATCAGAAGGAAATAATGATATAAGAAAAATCATTGATCCACACAAAGCACGATTCAAAGTCGGTTTTGTTTGGGCTGGCAATCCATCAAACAAACATGATCAAGAACGTTCTATTCCACTTCACATGTTTTCTTACCTGGCCAGTGTAAAAGGCATTAAAATGTTTAGTTTACAGAAAGATCAGCAGGCAAATTCTTTTAAGTTATTTGATTTTATTGATCTTGCTCCCTGTATCAAAGACTTTTCTGACACAGCCTTTGCAATATCAAAAATGGATTTGATTATCAGTGCAGATACTTCTGTTGCGCATCTGGCAGGTGCAATTCATCATCCAACATGGGTGCTGCTTCCAAAAATACCTGATTGGCGATGGCTTTTGAATCGGGAAGATTCCCCTTGGTATCCCAGTATCAGATTGTTCCGACAAAAAGAACCTGGTAACTGGTCAGATGTTTTTACTGAGGTCATTCAGGCGTTACATGAAAGATCAGGATCTCTTGAAAAAATGGATATTCCAGATATTCTGCCATCTGAAAAAATTGCGGATCAACTGTTACAGCAGGGCAACTCTTTTTTTCAACAAAATCAAATTGAATCTGCGATTCAAAAATATCAGGAAAGCCTTTCCCTGATGCCTGATACAATTGATGTTTTGTTTAATTTAGGGGTATCATACTTAAAATTAGAACAGGCTGACAAAGCAATTGGCTACTTAAGACAGGTTGTGAATTTTGCCCCGGATCATGATCAGGCACATAATAATCTGGGTATTGCCTATCAGAAACTGGGGAAGAAAGAATTGTCAGTTTCTGCTTTTAAATCTGCTCTAAAATATCAGCCAGAGTCTGCACGTACATTATATAATCTGGGTAATGCATATAAAAATAACCATTTATATGAAAAAGCAGTGTCGTACTATATAAAAGCAATTGAATTTCAACCTGACTTTGCTGAGTGCATGAACAATCTGGCGGATATTTATATCGATGTGGAAAACTACGATGATGCTTTAAAATTAATAGACCAGGCCATTGAAACGTGTCCGAATTATCCAGAGTTTTACTTTAATAAAGGTGTCATTTTATCTCGAATAGGCGATTATGAACCTGCGATCCAGTTTTTGCGAAAAGCAATCGCCATGCGGAATGATTTTGTCGATGCGCATTACATCCTTGGCTTTTGTCTGTTAGTATTAGGGCAGTTGAAAGAAGGGTTTCAATTGCATGAATGGCGGATCGCAAAACGACCTGAACAACATAATTATGGCTTAAAACGTTGGAAAGGAGAATTTTTTGAAGGCAAACGCTTGTTGGTATATTGCGAACAGGGTTTTGGAGATTGTATTCACTTTGCACGTTATCTGCCTCAGGTAAAAATCAAAGGCGGCACTGTTGTTTTAGGGGGTGGGCCAGAATTGTATCCTTTGTTTCTTCATTTGAAAGGCGTTGATCAGGTTATTAAAGAAGGAGATAAATGTCAACCATGCGATTTACAGGTTTCTATTGTAAGCCTTCCATTCCTTTTCGAAACGACAATGGAAACAATTCCATCAGACACCCCATACATTTTTGTACCTGAATTATCTCACGAAATGATTGATCCAATCATTCAGAGATCAAAACCAAAATTTTGCATTGGTCTTGTTTGGGCTGGAAGTCCAACGCATAAAGGAGACGCTGAAAGATCCATTTCATATGAAACTTTCGCGCCAATGAACACTCTTGAAAATGTTCAGATTTTTAGCTTTCAAAAAAAATCGGGGATGTCTCAAATTTGTGAAAAAATGAACTGGATTGATCTTGCGCCGCATTTTAACAATTTTCTGGATACCGCACTCGCTGCCAGGCAAATGGATTTGATCATCACAGTTGACACCTCAATGGCACATCTTGCAGGATCATTGGCTTTGCCTGTTTGGGTATTGATCCCGCCCATACCTGATTGGCGATGGCTTCTTGATCGCGAGGATAGTCCCTGGTATCCAACGATGTCTTTGTTTCGCAGGGGGAAAAATGAAGATTGGAGCAATGTTATGGCACGCCTCATGAATAAGATTCAGTCTTTGATTTCTTCTTGAGAATGCGTTTTGGCCAATTTGTTTTTTCAATCATATTTTTAACAATCGACAGTTGAAAAGCAACTGTCATTTAACAAAGGAGATTATTATGAGAAAAGTTTGGACGAGTCTATTTGTAATTCTGGGGCTGATGACACTATTTGCCTGTCAGCAATTTTTTGGAGAGAAAACAATTTCTTCAACAAAGGCCATTCAGAAATTAAAAGTAAGTCAACAAAAGGCAGTCAATCTATTTGAAGATATCAAGTATGTCATATTGGTGATCGGCGATGGCATGCAGCTTGAACATGAAATCGCTGCAAGTCAGTATCTTCATGGTACTCCCGCTGGACTGTCATTTCATCAGTTACCCTTTAAAGCGCACATGTCTACCTGGGATGCGACAACTTACAATCGTTTTGCATGGATTAAAGGGGTGGAACCATACAATCCAGAAACATTTACCCCAGGGTTGGCTTATGATGTTTTTGCTGCTGGATTATCTCCTTTTCCTTTAAACAAACCCTGGAGCAAAGAGACTGAATATTTGTTACAACGCGCTGTTGCTTATGGTGAAAACGATTTCAATTTGGAGACCGCTCCAAAAGATTATAAAAAGAAGTTTTACCTGTGTACAGATTCTGCTGCGGCTGCGACTGCGATGGCCACTGGACGAAAAACTGAAGCCGGAAATATCAGTTGGGATTATGGTGGAAAAGATGGTGCGGCATATGGAAAATCAGAACTTGATGGGGATCCAGAAAATGCCCCTTTTAAAACAATTTGTGAAATCCTGAAAGAACAAAAAGATGGTTTTTTTGGTACTGTTTCTACTGTTCCATTTGATCATGCAACACCCGCAGCATTTATCTCCCACAACTCGGATAGAAACAATTTTTATAAGGGGAGAAACCCTTGGTATGATGGTAAAGGACTGGCTGAAAGTATTTTTTATGATGTTCAACCTGATGTCGTTATTGGCGGTGGATTTCCTAAGAATTTTGATAAAAAAGGGTCTAAATTTAGTGGTTACATTTCTACAGATATTTATGATCGAATCACAAACAATCTTACAGATTATGTAATGGCAGGGCCTCAAAAATCTGGAAATGGTCATTATGCCCCGCAATACAAAACAATTGCCGAAGCAGTATCAGATATCAATAATACCCATTCTCGGTTCTATCAGTCCAAATTGGTCGCACTTTATGGAAAAAAGAATTGGACCGGGCCATTTGCTTCAAATGGGAAATATACCAGAGACTTTGAAGGGACAACCCCAATGAACAGCACTGACCCGCTTGTTGAATCTGATCCTATGGAAGGCGGTATACCAAATTTGGAGCATGCCGCAATTCAAGCCATAAAGCTTCTTTTGTATAGAAGTGCATTAAATAATGATAAACCTTTTTTTCTGATGGTTGAAGAAGGAGATATTGATTGGGCCAATCATGACAATAATTATCGCTGGATGTTAGGAACTGTCTGGGAAATGAACAAGACTGTTGATGCAATTTGCCGCTATATTGACAGCAATGACAGGGGGGAAAATGCCAATGCATCCAATGCAAATGATCGAATGAATTGGAACAATACATTGCTTATTGTTACAGCCGATCATAGTAACAGTTATATGCGCCTGAAACGCGATGCCTCTGGAAATATATTCCTGGGAAAAGGTCAATTACCCATTCAAACCCCAACAAAAGCAGGTACTGGAAAGGGACAGTATCCCTATATTGGTAATTTTACATACAGTGATGAGGTTCGATATGGCTCTGATTATCATACGAATGAATTGGTGATGGTTTACGCCAAAGGTGCAGGGGCACGTTTTCTTTCTAAATATCAGGGGACATGGTATCCAAAAACAAATATCATTGATAACACACAATTGTTTCGGGCGATGGCTGATGCTTTTCAGTTGAAAATAAACTAAGGAAATCTCTGAAAATAAGTTCCTCATTTACTTATGTGCAAAAAACTTGTAGGGCGAACCTTGTGTTCGCCCTCGAACGAATAACGCTTTCGTTCCTATGTACGAACACAAGGTTCGCCCCTATATTGGGCTGGCACATAAGTAAATGGGGAACTTATTTTCAGAGCGCTTTTATCGCACAATTGTTTTTTTTTAATAACCATAAATTAAAAAAACCTTGCATAATAAATATTTATCCTGTAAATATCTCAATTTAAAAATGCGGAGACAATTTTATCATAGTAGAAATAAAACAGAAGTGTTCTATTTGATTTTAAGTGATCTTTTATGTTTATCAAAGAAATGGAGGCGCAATGAAAACAATTAAAGATGAAATCAATTTCTTTCCACTGTTTCAAGGATTGACAAATGTTCAAAAAGCAAGGTTATATCCTTATCTCTCAGAAAAAAAACATGCAACCCAATCGAATATCATTCAACAAGGAGACACAGCGGATAAAATCATTCTCATATTGAAGGGATCACCTCAGTTGGCATTCAATAAAGAAGATGGACAAAAAATTGTTGTAAGAAATATTGGTACCTCTTGTTATTATGGATTATGTGAAGTGATAAATAATGAACAATACAATTTTTCCCTATATGCCAGGCATTATACAGAATACTATGAACTCAATGTCTCAGGTGTTAAAAAAATAATTGATTACAACCCTCAAACCTTAAAAATAGAGTTAAACAAACAATATCAAATGATGGGAAGTCTGTGCCATCTGTTTCGCCAAAAGGATAATACATATCAACTGGCTACCATTTGGAAAAGTTTAAATCAACAGGAACAATTGTTTATTCGCCTGACTTTTCTTATGGAAAAAATTAATGAACAAGAATGTGAAATTGTGTTGAAGAAAAAAGGTACAGGGTCCATTATCCAGAGCATTGCAAAACACCCTCAAATTTTATCACCCATGAATGAAGAAGGCACTGATTTTTGCTATGCCACTGAATTGAAATTATTTTTAATCAATAATCGGATGGTATCTGAAAAGCAGATTGAAAAGCAACATATGCGGATCGCAAAAAAAGCGATCAGGCAACAAGAATGGGAAATTGCAATCTCGCACTGTATTAAGTCAGAACAATTTGATACTGCTGTATTATGCTTGAAGAAATATTTTGATTCTCCGCAATTCAACAAAGAACACTACCAATCCTATCTGGAATCACTCCCATCTGAAAGTATCAATCTATTACCAAAAATGCAGAAAGAAGAAGATAAATCACGAATCAGACGTGATTCACTGGCTGAATATTTTCGTTCACTCACATATGATTACAAAGAAAATTTAGGGTGGATGCTCTGTTTAATACTTCCTTCCATCGCCTATTTGCTGGCAGATATTTATGAATTTTCATGGGATCAAAAAATCTTTATGTGTATTTTGACATCATCTGTAGTGATGTGGATGTTTAAACTGGTTGGTGATTATATTGTTTCCATATATATTTTAATTGCCTGTTTGACACTAAAAATTGTGCCAGCAAAAATTGTATTGAGCGGGTTTACATCGGGCAGTTTTTTTCTTGCAATGAGTGTTTTTGGACTGGGTGCAGTGCTACTGAATTCTGGATTGATTTACAGAATATCATTGATGATTTTATATTATTTTCCGCCCACATTATTCTGGCAGAATCTGGCCCTTGCATTAGTGGGAACAATAATTACACCGGTTATTCCATCAGCCAATGGGCGGTTATCACTTGTAAGCCCTACTGTTTTGGATATGACTGAAATCATGGGGTATCGTCCACTTAGCAAAGCGGGCGTTCGTCTTTCCATGTCCACCCTATCAGGATTTGGATTGATGTCAAATTTCTTTTTAACAGGGAAATCCATTAATTTTGTTATCCTGGGGTTGCTTCCTGTGAGCTTACAAACCCGCTTTACATTTGGTTTTTGGATGATGGCCGCCGGAATCGCTTTTATTATTACTTTCATTGGCCGATTTATCCTGGCAGCAATGATGTTTAAAGCCGAAACCCCCCCCAAAATTTCTAAAGATCAAATTAAAGAACAGATTAATATTTTGGGAAAACTCAATATCCCCGAATGGATTGCCTTAATCGCCTGTTGTATTTTTCTGGGTGGTGTTATGACAGCATCACTTCATAAAATAAAAACAGCCTGGGTCGGGGTACTCCTTTTATTTTGTGTACTTTTTATTGGAGAATTAGGCAAAGATGATTTTAAAAGAAAAATTGATTGGCCTTTTTTACTGTTTCTTGGCGGTTTGATTGGTTTTGTCAATGCATTTAAATATTTGGATCTGGATACATGGATGAGTACGCAGCTTTACTTTTTACCCTTTTTTATGTCCCAAAACTTTTTTCTATTTATTCTGATTTTATCAGCCATTATCATCTTTATTCGATTGATTTTACCAGCCAATGCAACAGTCGCACTTTTATGCGCAATACTAATGCCTGTGGCGCAAGCCAATGGTATTAATCCATGGATCATTGGTTTTTGTATATTGGTAATCAGTGGCGGATGGCTCTTTCCATATCAATCCACTTTTTATCTTACATTTTATCATTCGACTGATGGTAAATTGTTCAATGATGAACAAACATTGTACTATAACATGTTAGGAAATATTGTAAACATCCTGGCACTCTTATTTAGTATTCCCTATTGGCATATGTTGGGTCTTTTGAAATAATACCTTTTACCATAACAAGGAGATTCGTACGAAATGAAAAAGTTTTTTCTTTATATTTTTATCATGGTGTTTATTGCATTTATTGGATTTGTAACGTCAAGCAGAAATCGGATCCTAGTTATTCATAGCTATCATCCAGATTATCAATGGACAAAGGAAATTACCGATCAAATTAATCGCATTTTACCCAGTTCTGATATCGATATTTCTTATCACTATATGGATACCAAACGTAATCCGGGTATTGAATTCAAAAAGAAAGCCGGGGAGGAAGCCAGGCGAATTATTTTTGAATGGGACCCGGATATTATTATTCCAGTTGATGATAACGCCCAAGAATTTGTTGCAAAACATTATGTCGGACAGGAACGTCCCAAAATATTTTTTACAGGTGTTAATGGTGATCCAGAACGTTATGGATATATTGGTGCAAAGAATGCAACAGGCATTCTTGAACGAACACCGGTGAACAGTATTATTGATGTTATGCAGCATTGCTTTCCAAATGCCAAAAAATTTATTCATTTATCAGATTCATCCATAACTTCGCAACTGATTCATAAGGAATATCATCATAAAAATTGGAGTCCGCTCGTTTGCACAAAAGCACTGATGATTGATGATTTTGATGAATGGAAAAAGGAGATCCTTGAAGCTGAAGGTAAGGTGGATTTTTTCTTGTATACCCACTATCATACAATCAAACGCACAGCCGATTCAGAAGAAATTGTTCCCCCCAGAGAAATCATACAATGGTCGATCAAACATACCAACATTCCAGGTATTGGAAATTGGGGCTTTTTTGTAAAAGATGGTGGGATGATGTCCATTGCTGTTTCTGCTCAAGAACAGGCTGACATTCCCTGTTTTTATATCAAACGATATCTCCGAGGCGAACCGATTAGCGAATTACCCATTATGACAACAAAAAAATACTCAGTTTACCTCAATCGCTTTCGAATTAAGCAGGCAAATGTTAAATTACCAATGGTCTACACTCTTCTGGCTGAAATTTCAGGACATGTTGTTGAAAAATAAACAAGTGCCTCACCGTAGTAAAAAAAGGTAACGCATGCAGCCTATATTTCATGATCAAATCCTTGAATATTTTGGCCAAACTTATAAAAATCGCTTCGGTAATTATCGAATTCAAACACGTGCATTAAAAAAGATTGATGGGTATCGACATGAAATTGTATCGCCTGTTTTGCGGGGAAAAGGCAACTATCCATTTATTTTATCTCACAATAAATTTACAAACCATGTAATCATTCTAACACATGGCCTTTCTGATAGTCCTTATTATATGGAAGCCATTGGCTTGCGTTTATTCTATGCAGGCGCAAATGTAATATTTCCATTATTATATGCACATGGCCTAAAATATCCAGATCGTGCCATGCAGGAGTGGGGTTTATACCAGAAATGGAAATCAAATATTGATGAAACGATCACAATGGCCAAAATGATGGGCAAATATATCAGTTTAGGCGGATTTTCAACTGGCGGCACATTAAGTTTAAATGCTGTTTTAAGAGATCAATCACAAATTACCGGGGGGTTATTTTTATTTTCAGCAGCAATTGAAATTGGCACTTTATACGAAAATATTGGCATGTTGCCATTCTTTCAAACCTATTACCGACTCAAACAAGAAAAACTGTTTGGATATGGTCCCAATCCCTACAAATATCCTGTTTTTTCAAATTTTTCAGGATTGCAATTGGCATCGCTAATAAAAGAAAACAAAGGTTTGCTAAAAAATACGATAATTCAACAGCCTGTTTTTGCTGCACATTCTGTTCAAGATCCAGCGACGCTTGTATCTGGAGTGATTGATCTTTTGGATAAACATGTGGAAAATGGCGTTGCTTATCTCATATCGAAATTTGATTTGGATCAACCTTTGGCTCATGGAGATCTGGTACTTGATAAACCCATCAAATTGTTGCCAGGATATCCAAATTTTAATGTCATAAAACCCAGGGCCAACCCCAAATTTAATGATATGATGCGTGCCGCTTTGCAATTTTTTAAAAATTTATAAGGGACTCTACAGCTTACAGCTTTGAGAATGAGGAAATACAATGCGATTCAAATATCTTTTTCTCTTGTGTTTATTGATTACTAGCCACATTGAGGCCCGCAGTCTGGAAGATATCCTGAAATCAGGCTGCTTAAATGCTGCATTTACACAAAAATCATATGATGGCATTCATCGCGAACTTGCGCAATCATTTGCAGACCATCTGAATGTTAAACTAATACCAGTCTTTGTTCCCTGGAAAGACATTTTTAGCATCGCAGGACGTTTTCCAGAAAAAGTAATTACAAATCCAACAATATCATATGATCCTGACATTTTTGAAAAATGTGATATCATCTGTAATTCCATTACCATCTTGGATTGGCGAACAAAGTTAATGCGTTTTATCAGCGCGTATAAATTGACTGAATTGCTGATTACGCCTGAAAACAAACGTATAAAACATTATCAAGAATTAAAAAATAAACGCATCACATTTTTGGAAAACACGACTTTTGAAAAATACATTAAAGAAATCAATGAACAAATTGGGGGTGAAATTATATTACTCCCCACGAGAACAACAAAAGCGTGTTACGAGAATGTCTTATCAAAGAAAGCGGATGGCCTTATTTTGGACTCTGACAATGCCTTGTTGTTTTTGAAAAAATACAAAGGATTTGAAATTTCATTTCCTGTTGGTACTGCTAAAGCATGTGGATGGGGGGTACAAAAGAATAATTCAGCACTTCAAAAAGAACTGCAAAACTTTTTTGATGGTCTAATTGGAACTCAAGAAATAAACACATATTTTGTTAAATACTTTGGTGTCAATTTTAAAACCTATGACAAAATTGTGCAGACCCATAGCCAACAATTTCAAACAGACCTTGAATGGAAACGAGACCTTGATGATATCGTGACCTCAGGAGAAATAATTATTGGCGTCCGAGAAAGACCTTTTGTGTTTCAGGAACAGGGTAAGATACAATTCAACCACGCATTGGCGCTTGAATTTGCCAGGGAGCTTGGGGTTAAACCTGTGCTAAAAAGAATTCCGACATTCTCAGATTATTGGAAAAATAAGCAAGGAATTATTGAAAAAGAAGCCGCTTATACCCCTGCTATTTTCGAACATTTTGACATTGCCTGTGATGTTATCGAACCCATAAAATGGCGTGAATCAAAAGTGGATATTCTCACCTTTTTCCCTCTTGTTCATACAATAATTGCGCGTCATGATACGCCCATTCAATACATAGATGATCTACACGACTTTCAGGGCGTGGTATCCAAAAGCAGCACATATGAAGAAGTGTTGCTCCATCATGGCATCCAAAACTATCATTATGCAAAAGCCACTGATTTTATTACTGAAATATTGTTAAACAAAGCGGATTATGCCATCCTTGAAAATGGTTTCTTTTTTATATACAACCATCCTGAAATAGAAGTGAAACTCGTTATTGGAAAAATTAGAGAGCGTGGATGGGCCATTAAAAAAAATCACCCTAAATTAAAACACAAGCTGTATGAATTTTTTGAAAAAGCATCAACCAATGGATTGATGGATCAACTCCTTGTTGAACAAACAGGAATGAACTTTGAAGAGATGAAACGATTTACGCAGAGTTTTCATTGGAAATATCAGGTTGGGATGTTTTCATTTGTCAATTATAACAAGGACGATGGTCTTCCCCAAGAACCTGTTTTATCCATATTTCAGGATCGTGATGGGTTAATGTGGTTTGGTACAGGCGGCGGATTGGTTCGATATAATGGTAGAAAAATGAATATTATTGATGTAACTGATGGTTTATCGGGCAATGTGATCCGCGCAATCAATCAGGATCAATCCAATGCCATGTTCCTTGGAACAGATAATGGGGTCAGCATTATCAGAGGGAATCAAATAAAAAACATTGCCAATGGGGTCAATGTCAGAAAAATAATCATTGATAATCAGAACAATAAATGGCTTTTAAGTGAATCGCTTTATGTCTATTCAAAATATGATCAAATTGTTTGTATGAATGAAAAATATCCCATGCTAAATGGCATTCTTTGGGATATTGCATTACAGCAAAACCATTCTGGCATTCTTTTAGCGACATCTCAGGGTGTATATGCATTGGATCTCAAGTTTCAACTCACACAGGTAAACAACACCCCATGTCATGCATTGAGTATGGGGGCAGATGGTTATTTGTGGATGGCATCAAAAGATAAAATTGTTGTCGATACACATAAGGAAATAATTACTGCCAATACACGTCTGGGGATTGAGAATACTCAAATTAAAAAAATTGTACATATGGAAGATGGTGAGTTGTGCATGATTTCTGATTCTAAAATTATTGATATTATTTCTATGAATCAGGATGCAATTATTTATGACACACATGTCGGCATTCTTCCCTCAACAATACTCAGTATTTTTCAGGATCGTGAACATAGCTATTGGATTGGTTTTATGGGGAATATCCAAAAATTAACCAATGTCAGTTTACGTCAATTTTATCCCAATATTTTTAATGGGGAAGTCAATCATATATTTCAAGATCACAAAAAAAGAATGTGGATCAGTGGTTCTCATGGCGTATATTGTTACAAAGATACAGTTCTTGATGTGACACCACTGTTGCAGGTGGTGGAAAGAAAATGTCATGTTGTTCCTTATGGAAATGAAATACTTATTGCAAATATTTCTGGCCTTTATTTTTTAAATCAAGATTTAAAAGTGATACGTAAAAAAAGGTTTAGCCCGCCTATATTCAACTTAAAAGATATTTTTGTTCATGCAAATAAAGAAATTTTTTTAATAACAACACATGGAAACGTCTTATATTTGAAAGATTTCAAGAATCAAGTCCAGGCATTAAAAACTAAAAATATCTATACATTGTGCGCTCATAAAAACCAGGTTATTGGAGGCAATTCGGAAGGATTAATACATTTTGATGGCAATGAATTTACTCAGATGGCGCGTTTTAATGCCCATGTACGTTCAATATATTCTTTTGAAGATCGTTTGTGGTTAGGCACAGATAAAGGCTTTGGTTTTTTTAAGAATAATCAATTGGTGATCCCAAAACATCTTGAAGCCCTCAATGTATATGCAATTACCCTGAATCAGATGGATAAAAAATTGTATTTAGGTACAGATAAAGGCTTTTTATCGTTTAATCCAAATACCTTAGAAATTGACTTCTCTATGGACCAACGTGATGGTATGCCTGCCAATCGTGTTTCCTCCAATGCTTTGTTTGTGGATTCCGAAAATTTGCTATGGATCGGCACTTATCGCGGGATTTCTATTTTTGATATTACCAAAAGATCCTTATTTAAATTCAAACCCCAGTGCCATATTGAAAATATTTTTGTAAATGGAGAGAATATAACGCCTGGATTTCAAATGGTACATGCTGGAAAGCCCCTTAGTTTTGCATGGAATCAAAATAATCTCATGTTTAAATTAGCAGGTTTTTCATTTAAAGATGAACAATCAATATCCTACGATTATTACATGAGGGGTGTAAACAATCCTTATAAATTTAATATTGACCATTTGTCACCAATAGCGCATTTTCAAAATCTGCTGCCCGGTCAATACGATTTCAACTTTCGGGCAAAAGGAAAAGATAACATTTGGAGTGATTATCAATCGTTTTCTTTTACAATCCAAAAACCCTTCTGGAAAACCCTGCCTTTTTACATTGGCGTCATTATTGCTCTTTTTGGATTGACCTGGATTTGTATGGTTGGTTATGCAAAAATTCGATTGAAACAATCCCAAAAGTACGCAACAATTCTTAAAAGAAAAGTTAAAGAAAGAACAAAGCAGCTTGAAAGTATCAATAAAGAACTCTCTGAAATAAATGCCTCACAGAACAGATTTTTTACAATAATATCACAAGATTTGCGGAATCCATTCAGTGCAGTGATGGGACTGGCTGATCTATTAAACAGCTATTATGATATGCTGGATGATCAAGAAAAGAAAAATTATATTGATGAAATACATAATACTGTAGATTTATTAAATAAAATCTTGGAAAATTTACATCAATTGTCTGGCATTCAAAATGATCGTTTAGGCGCGGAGCCATCATTGTTTCAATTATTGGATGTTATCCAGGAACAGGTACAGGTCTTTGAAAATTCTGCGCAGGCCAAACAAATTTCTATAAAGAATAAGGTGGGTAAAGACGTCAAGATTTTTGCTGACGCAAATTTGTTAATGATTTTAATTGAAAAACTATTGTCCAATGCAATCAAATACAGTCATCCAGAAAGCTGTGTTACAATTACTGCAAATGAAGATGAGGACAGAACAGATTTGTTTGTTATGGATGAAGGTGTTGGCATATCCCAAGAGCATTTGGACAAGGTGTTTAATATGGAACATTATCATTTTACACCAGGGACTGCCAATGAAAAGGGAACAGGTTTGGGGCTATTGATTTGCAAAGAAATTGTCAATAAAAATGATGGCAGAATAACAATTAAAAGCGAGAAAGATAAAGGTACAAAAATTATTGTCAACCTGCCATCAAATCAAAAGCAAGATGAATCATTGTCCGGTTAACATACTTTTCTTTAGGTATTTATCCGCAGGATAATCGCATAACCAGATACCAAAAAGGGCTTTCTTAAACGCAAGCCCTTTGATCGTTCCTTTTAAAGTACCATTCTTTGATGCCACAACACCCTGGCCCGGCACATAGACAAGATCATACACATCACCAATCTCAATTTTTTCCTGAAAAATAGAGAGCAACTGTTTAATTTCTTTTTCAATAGGCGCTGTATTGCTTCCAGTTGCATTATCAAAGCCTGCATTGACCGCATTGATCATTTTTTTGCTTGTAATAAGGCTTGAAATGATATGCATTTTAATCGCCATGGGTTTGTCTGCATTGATAATTGCATTTTGATCAGTACTTTTTTGGGTGAGGTATAACGCTCCGATATAAATTTTCATAAAAAATTTAGTGCGATACCCTGCACCATTTAAGACAAGTTTTTCTTTTCCCGCTGATAGTGAGTCAGGAATATTGACATCACCGAAGTTTGCAGCGTAACCGCTTGTTGACATCAATAAGAATATTGATATGCCAATTATTAATTGTTTCATAAAAAGATTCCTCCTTTAATCTATTTATTTAATGGGTTAAAATTATTTTGAAACACTTGCATTAAGCATTCCCTCAATGAAAGGATCTATGACGCCATCAAGAACGTTGTTCACATTCCCAATATCCAGGTTAATCCGATGATCTTTAACCATCTGATAAGGATGCAAAACATATGATCGAATTTGATTGCCCCAGGCGATGTCATCCTTTGTACTATGGATCGCATTCATTTCATCCACTTGTTTTTGTTTTTCCTGTTGATAAATTCTTGCTTTTAAAACCTTAAGAGCAATTTCCTTATTTCGATGCTGGGACTTTTCCTGCTGACATTGAACAACAATACCGGTAGGAATATGGGTGACACGAACTGCACTGCTGGTTTTATTAACATGCTGTCCCCCAGCGCCACTGGCACGAAAGACATCAATACGCAAATCTTTTTCCTCAATATCCACAATGATTTCCTGTGAAAGCTCTGGAAAAACAAACACCGATGCAAATGAGGTATGTCGTTTACCATTTGAATTGAATGGTGAAATTCGTACCAGTCGGTGAATTCCAGTTTCAGACTTGAGGTATCCATAGACATATTTTCCATTAGCAGAAAAAGTAACGCTCTTAATCCCTGCTTCATCTCCTGGCTGCAAGTCAATCAGTTGGGTTTGATAACCATTTCGTTCTACCCACCTGGAATACATGCGAAACAGGATTTCAACCCAATCCTGGGCATCAGTGCCACCCGCACCTGCATTAATTGATATGATTGCATTATTCTTATCATTTTCACCGGCGAGCTTCTGGGAAATTGAAAACTTAACAATTCTTTTTTCCAAAGACTCAAGATCTTGTTGAATATCAGCCAGTGTGCCCATATCATCTTCCTCGCTGGCCATTTCAAGTAGAAGGGCATTATCGTCAATATTCTGCTGTAAGTTTTTCCAATCTGATATGGTTGATGCAATCTGTGTTCGCTCTTTAAGCATCCCTGCCGATTTTTCATGATCATCCCAAAAGCCATCCTGGCTCATAATTTGCTCGATTTCATCTAATCGTTCTTGTTTGTGAGCAAGGTCAAAGACAGCCTCTTAAAATTTGTAGTTCATTGCTCAATTGGCCGATTTTTGTTTTTACTTCACCGAACATCTCGTTCTCCTTATAAAATGTTAAAATATGGACTGAAAAATTTTTACAATGGTATATTTGATAAAATAGAATTCTAACATATTTTTTCTAAACATTGCAATTTAAAATTTATTGATGCCAAAGTAAATCCAACCGGTTTGTTTTTTAGAAATGTGAAAAGCCAAACTGGAACACAATTTTGATGCGATAAAAAAAAATTAAAAAATACTTGACAGGTTAAAAATATTTGTGTATATTTCACTTTATCATTTCAGCCGAGGTAGCTCAGTCGGTAGAGCAGGGGACTGAAAATCCCCGTGTCGGCAGTTCGATTCTGTCCCTCGGCATTTGC
>Ga0272440_1000565_pt1 | contig 31272 bp, 20 predicted proteins | sample SSMMMBAug17_FD_192440 | JGI IMG/M metagenome (GOLD analysis project Ga0272440, IMG submission 192440) | Marine sediment archaeal communities from Little Sippewissett salt marsh, Falmouth, MA, United States - SSM-MMB-Aug17 | ecosystem: Environmental > Aquatic > Marine > Wetlands > Sediment ... | reverse complement strand
GTTATCAATCAGTATAACGCTGTCGGTTATTGTATTGATAACATGTATGTATGTGCTGAAACCAACAGATTTTTTTATATTTCCATCACTATTGCTGGTGATGACATTGTTCAGGTTATCATTAAATGTTGCGACAACCCGATTGATACTCCTCTATGCCGATGCCGGACAGGTAATCACTGCTTTTGGTGATTTTGTTATTGGTGGAAATTATGTTGTGGGTCTGATTATTTTTATTATTCTGGTCGCGATTAACTTTATTGTTATAACAAAAGGTGCAACACGTATTGCTGAAGTTGCTGCAAGGTTTACACTGGACGGTATGCCTGGCAGGCAGATGGCCATTGATGCGGATTTAAATGCCGGACTTATTGATGAACCTACTGCACGAAAAAGACGTGAAGATATTCAAAAAGAATCTGAATTTCATGGTGCAATGGATGGTGCCTCAAAATTTGTTAGAGGCGATGCCATTGCGGGTATTGTTATCACGTGTATCAATATTATCGGTGGATTTATTATTGGTGTACTCCAACAGGATATGACCGCTGGCATTGCTGCACAAACCTATACAATTCTGACTGTTGGAGACGGTCTCGTATCTCAAATCCCATCATTACTAATTGCAACGGCAACAGGTATATTGGTCAGCCGATCTGCTTCAAAAGATAGTATGGGGATGGAGTTCAAGCAGCAATTATTTACAAACACCAAAGCAGTTTATATGGGCGCTGGTGTCATTTTTATTTTTGGACTGATTCCTGGATTACCCCATGTCCCTTTTATTTCATTAGGCTTGATTCTGGCTGGATGTGTTTATCTGATGACACATGAAGGAATGGCTAAAGAAGAAGCCAAAGCAGAAGAGATTGCTGCTGAGGAAACGGCTAAACAAGAAGCGGCCATAGCTGAAGAAGGTCCTGAAGCTGTTGAACATTTATTGTCTGTGGATCCCATGGAACTTGAAGTTGGTTATGGAATCATACCATTAGTAGATAAGGGGCAGGATGGAGAATTACTGGATCGAATTCGCTCTATCAGAAGGCAATTTGCCCTTGAAATGGGGATGGTCATACCGCCCATTCATATTCGAGATAATTTGAAATTAAAACCCAGCGAATACCGCATCATGATAAAGAATTCTGAAGTGGGTCGATTCGAACTGATGATGAATCATTTACTGGCAATGGATCCTGGAGATATTACAAGCAAACTTGAAGGTATTGAAACAAAGGAACCGGCTTTTGATCTTCCTGCAATATGGATACCATCAAACCAGCGAGAAGAAGCCAAGTTTGCCGGCTATACTGTGGTTGATAATTCTTCAGTTATGGCAACACATATTACAAGCATTATTCGAATGCATGCTGATGAATTATTGGGGCGTCAAGATGTACAACACTTATTGGATAATTTGAAAAAATCCTATCCAAAAGTAATTGAAGATCTTGATCCGCAGGTGCTTCCATTGGGCATTATTCAGAAAGTACTACAAAATCTTGTTAAAGAAAGTGTATCCATTAGAAACTTACTCACAATTATCGAAACTTTAATTGATTATGCAGGAATGACACGAGATCCGGAATTGCTTACTGAATATGTTCGTCAAAAATTGGCACGTTCTATCGTAACACCCCATTTATCAGATGATGGCACATTACCTGTAATAACAATGGCGCAAGATGTTGAAGAAGTTCTTTTGAACAGTATCCAACACACTGAACATGGATCATACCTCAGTGTAGATCCAACAGTAGCCAATGCAATTATGGAGTCGATTGGTAGAGAAACCGAAAATATTATGGCCATGGGATTCCAACCCATTGTTCTTTGTTCACCAACCTTACGCAGACATTTCAGAAAGATGGTTGAACAGTTTGCACCTTCGTTAATGGTTTTTTCACAGGCGGAATTATTAAACAACATGCGTTTTAAGTCTCTTGGAAAGGTTCGGTTAAAGTATGAAGGTTAAAAAATTTCAAGAAAAAACCATCACAGATACCATGAGATTGGTTGGAAAGGAAATGGGACCAGATGCTTTAATCTTATCCACTGAAAAAAAACATCGCCTGACAGATGATAATCGTTACGTTGAATACTTTGAGATAACAGCCATGCCTAATTCTGAACAAGATTCAGTTGATAGTGATACAGATAACGCACTTTCATCTGAAGCTATAAAAACTTTGAAATCGGAGTTGATGAGTATCAAAGAAATGATGTTTATTTTGAATCGTTCAGGGATGTTATCTGAAACCTTTCGTTCAGTTCCTGCGGCGATCAATCTTTTTGGCAGGTTGGTCAGATGTGGCATAAATGAATATCACGTTCGCAAATTTATGGAAAATTCTGAAATTTTTCAAAAAGAAACAAGTGCTGATGCAAAAGAAATTCGTAAAAGCGTTCTCAAGGAAATTTTGAAAGAAATTGAAGTTTGCAAGCCCTTTGAAACAGATAAACAAGTGATTGCTGCCTTCATTGGATCTACAGGTGTTGGTAAGACCACCACAGTGGCAAAAATAGCAGCCAATGAATTTTTGATTAAAAAGAAAAAGGTTGGATTTATTTCCATTGACAACTATCGGATAGCAGCTTTAGATCAGTTGAAAACTTACGCCAGCATTTTGGGGATACCCTGTTTACCAGCTTTTAATCAAAGAGAACTGGCATTTGCCTTAAACCGAATGAATGATAAAGATATTATTCTTATTGATACCGCCGGTCAAAGTCATTATGATTATGATCGAATTCAAGAATTACAAAAACTAATTGCTAATCGTCCAATAACAAAACACTTGCTTATCAATGCCGGCACTCATGAAACAGAAATGACACGGGTCGCAAAAAATTTTAAAAAGTTGGATTATAGTTCTTATATTTTTACAAAAGCAGATGAAACACAACAACGAGGTGTAATAATAAATCAATTGATTTCTGATAAAATGCCCATATCGTTTATTACAACCGGTCAACGGGTACCGGAAGACATTATGACACCAACAAAAATGGATGTGCTTCGACTTATATTTTAGTTAACTTCAGGAGAGTGAAGTGGATCAGGCAAGTGGTTTGAGAAATTTAATTCATAAGTATTCCCAGGATATTTGGGATCTTAGAAAATCTGATAATAACCGATCAAACGATTCAGGACCCAGGATTATTGCTGTAACCAGCGGAAAAGGTGGTGTTGGCAAAACCAATATCGTTGGCAATCTTGCAATCGCTTTTAGTCTGTTGAATAAAAAAGTTATGATTTTTGATGGTGATCTTGGGCTGGCCAATATAGATGTTTTGATGGGTATTCGCTCAAAATCACATATACAGCATGTTATTTCAGGACAAAAAACATTATCAGAAATTATTGAAACCGGCCCTGAAAATGTTAAAATCATTCCAGGAGGGTCGGGGCTCCAAAAATTATCAAATTTATCTGAAGGCGAGCGACTGTTACTATTAAACGAATTTGATGCCATTGATCAGAATATTGATATTTTTTTGATTGACACAGGCGCAGGAATCAGTACCAATATAACATATTTGAACATGGCAGCAGAGGAACGAATTGTTATATCCACTCCAGAACCAACATCAATAACTGATGCCTATGCCTTAATCAAAGTCATGTATCAAGAGCATGGTACAAAAGAATTTCAATTATTGGTGAACATGGTAAAAAGTCAACGTGAAGCTGAAGCTGTGTATAATCACTTTAACAGCAATCTGTCTCGCTATTTAAGAGATATTCAATTGGTCTATTTGGGCTTTATTTACAAAGATGAATATGTTCAAAAGTCTGTAAGAAAACAAAAACCGGTTATTTTGAGTTATCCCAAAAGTATGGCTGGAAAACAATTCATTCAGTTGGCCAGAAAAATGCTGGATGAAACGCAAGAAAATTTAAAAGGTAATGCCTTGAGTTTTTTTTGGAAAAAGTTTATATCGAATCTTCAATTATGAATAATGTATCCAACAAAAAATATGAAAAGGAAAAAAAAGAACCTGCCTTTTCAGAAGAAGAACGCGAAGAAATGGTTCGTACTTATGCACCGCTGGTAAAATATATTGCTGGCAGAATATCAATGCGCGTTCCACCAAATGTTTCTTTGGATGACTTGATCAGTTGCGGCACAATGGGCTTGCTAGATGCCATCAGCAAATTTGATCCTGATAAAAATGTAAAGTTTAAAACCTATGCTGAGGTGAGAATAAGGGGGTCCATTTTGGATGGTTTAAGAAACCTGGATTGGATTCCCCGATCAGTCAGAAAAAAAATACAGGAAATGGAAAGGTGTATCCAAAAGGTTGAACGACAAATAGGTAGACCTGCTGAAGATGCTGAAATTGCACAAGAGCTTGAAATCAATATGGAAGATTATTATACGCTTCTCAATCAAGCGCGAAGCGTTGATTTACTCAGTTTAGATGAAACGATCAAAGACCAAAGTTTTACTGATTCAAAAGAATCTTATGTTAATTTTATACCCTCACATGTAACACCTCAAGATGAAACACTGGTCGCAGAAACAAAACAAGTCGTTGCTGAGGGCATTAAAAAACTGTCAGAAAAAGAACAAAAAGTGATTGCTTTGTATTATCATGAAGGGCTGACATTAAAGGAAATTGGTGATGTTTTGGGATTAACAGAGTCACGAATTTCTCAAATCCATACACAATGTGTGGTCAAGCTAAGGGTTAAACTAAAATCATATTTCGAATAAATTGTAATGGAGTTAAAAATGGCAGATCAAATAAACACTAACGATTCCGATCCATATGTGGATATTGATCCAGATTTAAAATCTTCAGTAGAAATTGTTGGAAACAAAGAAAAAGACGATCAGGTCTCATTCAAAAAAATAATTATTTTGCTGTTTTTATTTATTGTGATCATTTCCGGAGGTTTAGCCGGTGTATATTATTTTTTCTATGGTGTATCATCAGAAATAGTCGCAGATAACTGGCATGCTCCCATTGCTACAACAACAACATCAACAACGATTCCTGACCAGTCAAATGTCCAGATATCATTGGAAACTGCGCTTCCTGCAAGCATGACAATCAGTGTGAACCAGCAGTCACTTACCTCGTCAGGAATGCTGTATTCATTGACCAATCATGGTGCAAACAATGCCCAGCCATCGTTAACAACGAATATATCCAATGCACAGGTTTCGTTAACTGAATTGACAACAAATGCTGTAAGTGTGCAGGCCGCTCTAACTGAATTAACGCTCAATTCTGTAAGTATTGAAACCGCCTTGACCGAAAATCTGGTCATCGTTCGTAAAACAATTATTAACCCCCTTGAGCCGCTAACGCCTAATTTGAGAAGTACGCCGGTTTTGTATCGCTACAGAATTGCAGGGCAAATTGATTCATTAACAGATACGGATGATGATATTGCGGTAGAATTGGCTGATCAAATCACAGATACCACAGAAAAAAAATCCGAAACAGCTGCATCGCTTACCAAAACTGACAAAAAAGCAAAACAGGAAGTAGCTCAGGCACCGCTTTCCAATAGAAGAAAGCCTATTGTGTATCGTGCAACGATTCCACTCATTCTAATGTATCCAGAACTGACCTTGAGTTTTAATTCATTTCTTTTGTTACTGCCAGAGGCTGAATCAAAAACATATGTCGATATTAGTGTTTCTGTTAAAACATCAAATGAAAAAGTTTTTAAGGAAATCCAGGATCGCAAAACATTTGTGCGCGGCGCCATTTATGGTATTTTGAAACGTATATTTGAATCCAATGATGGAAAATATATTTCTGGAGAAGATATTAAAAATCGAATTATTAAAGATATCAATTATATACTAATAAATGGCACGGTTGATAAGATTTTTATTACCAATTATTTGACTATTTGATTTGAGTTTAACCACAATTCCAATATCAAAATGATAAATATAGTATTATAACCTGAAGCATTTAATCCATCCTAATTGTCTAATTCTTCAGTTTTATATGAGAATACTCAATCTTTTTCCTCAGAAAAATCATGTAAATCTGAAAGAATCTGTTTCATTTGATGCAATGGATCAAAGGAGACTGATAACCCCTTTTTGTATGCAATGGCCCGAGGTGATAGAAGATAGGGTCTGACCACCCAAAATAACACGTGAATTTCATCTACAAATCTGATACAATTAATTATTTACGAAATAATAATAAAAATCCGATACAGGAGCAAAGAACAGGAGACTGCCCATGAAAAGCATCCCTAAATTTTTTAGCTGGATATGTCTAATCATCTGGCTGTGCCAAGCCCCTTTATTTGGCGCAGATATTGAACAAGTAAGCGGTTTACATTCAACCACGCATGTAAGCCATCAAGTTTCAAGCAACACGCAAATCACTGTTGTATGGGAACCCCCTATTACTGGACTGCACAATATTACCGGTTATTATTATCAATTTAACAGTAACAGCTATTATGAGTTTACAATGGCGAACACATCTTATGGACAGGCCATATATGTCCCCAAAGATGCCCCTCGTGCAGCGGTCAGTATCAACTATTCTCGTCTTGATGATGAACCCATCTATTGCCACATCGCGGCTGTAAATGAAATGGACGAAATTATGGGGCCCACAAAAACAGCAGGTCCATATCGTATTGATAATGTTGCCCCATCTCCAGCAACAGTTATTGCTCCCGCGATTACTTCAGACAGTGTCATTTCATTACGCATGGGCGCGCAACATGCTGCTGAAATGAATATCAGCAGTCACGCTTATGGACGAGGTATCTGGGAACCATTTCAACAGGTCAAAACCTGGCAGTTGGATGATTTTGTCGGAACACAATTTTTATATGTCTGCTTTAGAGATGCTGCCGGAAATATGTCTCAAACACAGGCGGTCATTTGGTATGACAGTGTTCGTGCAACAATTGACTTGCAGGCTGCGCTTACACAAAGCATTCACTCAGATCCCATTCCGGTTACGATCACTTTTGATGAAAAAATAATCAATTTCAGCCAATCTGATATTGAAGTTGTCAATGGTCAACTGGCCAATTTTTCATTTCAGCCAGACGCCGATGGGTTTGCATCAGTGTTTACTATGGCTGTTCAACCCGTAAATCAGGGATATATTACCCTGTCTATTCCTGAAAACGCTGCCAACGACCTTGCCCAAAATGGAAATATTGCTTCTGAAACAATCTCTATTTTATATGACAGTCTTCATCCAACAGTATCTTTATCCAGTGATACGCTAAAGTTTACACAATCTGTTGAAATTCCAATTACTGTCACATTCAGCGAGCCAGTTAATGATTTTTCACAGGGAGATATTCTCACCCAGAATGCAATCCCTGAACAATTTTCCGGTCAGGGTAACAGCAGCCCCTATTCTGTTTATACCTTTATTTTGAAAGTATCTGGCGAGGGCCCTGTCACTGCGCAGATTCCAGCCAATAAATCAACTGATATTATTGGTAACAAAAATCTGGCATCTCCGATGATCGCATTTACACATGATATTACACACCCATCGGCCATTATTGAAACATCATATACAAATACAGCTTTGTCCCCCATTTCTGTAAGCATCGTTTTTAATGAATTATGCCGGCTGACATCACCTGATGCCATTCAAATAAGCAATGCCACTTTGACCAATCTTATTAATCTCAACAATTACGATACACAGATTAATTTTCAACTCACTCCCCTGGCTCCGGGTAATATAGAAATATCCCTCAAGGCTGATTCTTTTTACGATCAGGCACAGAATTTCAATCAGGTATCCATTTTTAGTACCATACCGTTTGACAGCTTCAAACCCACAGTCATTGTTGGATCAAATATTGCCTCTCCCACTTATGATACAAAAATTCCTGTATGGATTACTTTTAATAAAGCGGTTTCAAATTTTGATATTGAAGGTATTGAAGTTTCCAACGCACATATCAATGAGTTTACACGCGTTTCATCCAGTCAATATGAGATTGACATTGTTTTTGATGCGCCTGGAAAAACGTATGTTTTCATTCCTCAAGGTGTTGCTCAGGATATAAGTGGTCATAACAATTTTCCATCAGCAATATATGAAATAATTTATGAACCGAACACGCCCCAGATTCTTAATCATGTTGAAAATGTTTACATTTTTGAAGATCATATTGCCGGTCCCATTTCAGCAGGTATTTCCGATGCTGAAGGTGGTACCTATACTGTTTTTGTTCAAACATCTGATTTACTGTCTGTTGGGTCAAACAATCTCACCCTTTGTGTTGAAGATCATTGCCAGACCATGCCTTATAAAGGACTGTTATTGAATGCCGGGGAACTCAAAAACATTCATTTATTTGTTAAACCGCTGCCCAATGTTTATGGAGCAGCCAGCCTGACTATCAGTGTGATGGATGATATTTATACTGTATCACAATCCCTGAGCATTGGAATTACAGCAGTGAATGATCCTCCGATTGTCAAAATACAGCAAAACCCAATTATTTATACAGAAGACGATCCACCAACAATTATTGCTCAGTCTGCATCAGTGACTGATATTGATTCATCCAGTTTTTCTGGCGGTCAGTTAATTGTCGATTTTGTGGAACCCAATGCAGATAATTTTTTGGGAATACGCAGTCAAGGGACAGATCCAGGATTAATATCAGTGGTATTGGGTGAAATTTTTTGGGGAAATAATTATTTTGCCAATTATACTGGTGGAAATGGCACAATTCCTTTGACAGTATTTTTTGACAGTACAATTGCCAATGCAGATGCCATTGCGACCCTGATGGAATGTATTACTTATGAAAATATGTCTCAGCTTCCCGATGAGGGTACTTATCTGGCGCGATTTCAACTTGATGATGGCAATGGGGGGATTTCACTGCCGCAATACAACCCAATTTCTATTGTATCCATTAATGATCCACCTGAGATGACCCTATCCAGCAAATCAGTAACATACACAGAAAACCAGGCACCGGCATATGTCAGTGAGTATGCACGGATTGAAGATAAAGATGTGATTACCTGTCAATACTATGAATTGCGAATTGAGATTATTGAAAATTGTACCTCTTTTGATCGCCTTACCATTCAAAATCAGGGGGATTCTTTTGGTCAGATCGGTGTAAATGGTATTGATGTCAAATATAGTGGAAATCGTGTGGGCCAGTGGTCAGGTGGTGTTGGCCTGAATAACCCGCTGATTGTGATCTTTAATGATCAGGCAAGAATTATAAATGTTGAAAACAATATCATGTTGGTGGCTGTTTATAATGTGATTCAGGCGGTCACTTATCACACAGAATCAGATATTCCATCAACAAAAGAACGATCCATTGCCATTACACTGACTGAGCCTGATGGCACCTCTAGTGGCAGCTTTATCCGAAAAATTGCAGTGAATTCAGATAATGATCCGCCTGAACATCTGCTTCAGGAAAGTATTTCAATACGTGAAGATGAAACCCTTTATCTTAGCGGCAGCAGGGGAGTATCTGTAAAAGATCCTGATGTATTAAACAATGACTTGCGTATGACAATCACTGTGGATAATGGCACATTCAACCTGGGGAAAACCAATAATATAACTTTTCTTACAGGTGATGGTTATCGCGATACTGTTGTTGTCATTACCGGACAGTTGAGTCATATTAATCAGGCAATTGATGGAATTGCATTTTTTCCAGAATCCAATTATTCGGGGCAGACAAATATGACCTTTCGAACAAGTGATCAAGGCTTTACAGGTTCAAATGGTCTTTCCAGAAAAGATGATGACACGATCGTGATTGACATTCAAGAAGTTCCCGATGCACCCTATATCAGTGATCCAGGTTTGGTAGCATTTTTAGAAGATACCAGTGGCAGTGCCAGTCTCAATCTGACTGATGTTGATGGTGAAATTGTCTCCATTGTTATGGCATCAGCTTATACGCAGTTGATACCTTCAAGCAATATCAGCCTCACCGGCACAGGTCTTTCCAGAACCCAAGGCGCTTATACCATTTTGACATCAAAAGCGTCTGTTTATCCTTTATCCATGAGTATTCAACCGGCATTAAATCAATATGGTGAAACAGACATTTTCATTATTCTTACAGATGCTTCTGGCCTGAGTTTTACAAGGAGTATTCACATCAATGTTTTGTCTGACAATGATATGCCAACAATTTCAGCGATTGCCAATCAAATAATCATTGAGGATACGCCCTCATCCCCAATTGCATTCACTGTAACAGATCTTGAATCCGCTCCAGAATCCTTTTCATTTTCAGTGAGCAGCTCCGATCCTGCAAAAATATCAGGGGTAATATTTGAAGGTCAGGGCATTTTGAGAACCATGACCATTTATCCTGCACTTGATGCCGTTGAAGATGTTCAGATCACAGTAAGCGTTTGGGACCATCAGGGCGGGGCATCACATAGCACTTTTGGTTTAAATATTATTCCGGTCAATGATAACCCTGTTGTTTACTTACAAGCAACTGCCGGTGGTCTGGAAGATCACATCACCATAATTCCCTGGATATTAAAAGATGTTGATGGGGATCAATTAAAAATATCTGCAATCACCACCAATGAGGAATGTGTTCCTGATGAAAACATCATCATTGATGGCCCCAATATTAATAAAGTAAACGATATATTTCATCTGGAAACTGTCGTAGGAGAACCCTCCCATCTCAGTTTGATTATCCAGCCTCTTGAAAACCAGAATGGTGACGTGAATGTGATCCTTACAATTACTGATGTTGACAGCATTCCAATCATGGCTAAATGTTTGCTTCATATTACACCTGTGAATGATCCCCCAACAATAGCTTCCATTGAAAGGCAAAGTACAGATGAAGATAAGTTTACCTTTCCAATACCTGTTCACGTTGCAGACATTGATAATAACCTCAATGAATTATCTATTTCTGCACATTCATTGAATCTTTCACTTGTTTCTGATGAAGGCTTTTTAATTGAGGGGCAGGGTGAAAACACTCAATTGATTATTACACCTCGTGATGATCAAAATGGAAATGTACCCATTACAGTCGTTGTTCGCGATCCAGATGGTCTTACAGCATCCACCCAATTTATGCTTGATATTTTGCCTGTCAACGATCCGCCTTCAATAACAGAGATTGATGATCAAATTACAGCAATCAATATTCCCATTGAACCGATTCCTTTTATGATCCAGGATCTTGAAACCCCTGCCAGCGCCCTGACATTAACAGCTAAATCATCCATTGCAATTGATATCTATTTTACAGGCACTGAAAAAAATCGCTTGCTTCATATTACAAATCCGCAGACCTATATTGGACTCATCACCATTGATATTATTGTTGCCGACAGCGAGCAACTGACCAGCAGCACATCCTTTACCCTGACAATTACTGAACATAACGATCCACCTGAAATCAGTGAATTAAATGATCAGGAAATACAGGAAGATGGTGTTTTAGAGGGGTTTGAGTTTACTGTTTCCGACATACAAAGTGATGCCAGTGAACTGGAAGTCAATATTCAATCCATGAATGAATACCTGATCCCCCAACAAAATATAATATTAGATGGTGTTGGCGCCATGCGACGTCTGACAATTAAACCTGTCAGGAATCGCTCAGGTGACGCATTAATTCAAATTATGGTAAAAGATCCATATGGCTTAAAAACAATATCTGGATTTACTCTCACAGTTCTTCCAGACAATGACGTCCCTATTCTATCCCTGATACCGCCGGGTGCCTGTGGCAATCGGTTTACATTGCTTCGCGATTTAGCGGGTCGGTCTGTTGCTTTTGGGCTGAACGATCTCGGTCAGTTGGGTATTGGGAAGCCTGATAATCAGTTCTCACCGGTGCCCATGATGGGCAATATCAGCCGATTGTATGCGGGTGAGCTTCATGCTGCGGCATTAACTGTTGATGGTAGTATTTATGTCTGGGGAAGTAATGATTTTTATCAACTGGGAATAGATCATATTGTTTCTGCCGATACGCCGGTTTTATTGCAAACATCAATTAGCAATGTTCAAAGTATGGCATTGGGTGAACGTCACAGTATCGCAATGGATAAAAATGGCCAATTATGGGTTTGGGGTGATAATACCTTTGGTCAAACCGGAACAGACAGTCTGGAACCCGTCAAAAAACCTGTACAATTAACACATAACAGTGAAAATCAACGATTAAACCCTATGATTGCAATATCTGCTGGAAAATTTCACTCGGTTTCACTGGATCGTACAGGTACTGCATGGTCATGGGGACGAAATGACTGGGGGCAACTTGGAAATGGTACACAAATCATGCACACTTTTCCAATGCAGGTATTGGATTCCGATGGTGCGCCATTTCAAGGTGTTGTTGCCATTGCATCTGGTGAAAACTTTGTTTTGGCACTTACCAATGATGGTCTTGTCTGGGCATGGGGTGAAAATTCATCCGGTCAACTGGGCCTTCCGCGAGAAGAAAAATCGTGTCAATATCCGCATCTGATAGAAATGAAAACACCCTGTCAAGCCATTGCAGCCGGACATCAGCATGCCATGGCCCTTACCACTGATGGTCACGTTTTTGCATGGGGCAACAATACCTATGGCCAGTTGGGTATTGGCAGCTATGATTCAACACATACACCCACTCAGGTTATTTTGGAGGATGGCAATTTACCATTAAATCATGTCCAATCCATTGCTGCTGGTGATGATCACAGTATGGCGATTCTGGATAATGGCCATGTCATGCTCTGGGGGAAAAACAGTTCCGGTCAATTGGGAAACAGTACGCCAACTGATCAGAAAAATCCAATCCCCTTGCAGGGAAACGATCCTGATGCTTTGTATAATGTTTTTACATTTTTGGAAGATCATGATGCGATCTCATTTGGCTGGATGAGTGCTGATGCTGAAACTGAAAGCCAGTTTCTGACAGCCACAGCGCAATCGTATGATCTTTCCATGATAACACAGGACAATATTGCAATAAGCCATGTCAATGGCGAGTCTGTGTTGACATTAACCCCGGTTCCTGATGCTATGGGGATGGCCAATATTTGTATTTCTTTAGCAGATGCCCAGAAAATGGCCGTAACATCCTGCATACAGCTTTACATAGAAAATATTAATGATTCTCCTCACATTGATCAGGTTCCCCCCCAGAAAACCAGTGAACGTTCCATGCTGGGTCCAATCATTCTGACAATCAGCGACCTTGAAAGCCATGCACAAGATCTGAGCATAACAGCTTATTCCTTAAGCCCTGAAATGATCAGCGAATCTGATATTACCATTGTCGGAACCGGTGGTTCAAGGTTACTGTTCATTGAAACCCAGGATCAAACACATGGTACAGTGAGTATCGTACTGACTGTAAACGATCCACAAGGATTGACACAATCTGTAGCATTTTCGTTGTTCATCAATGATCGACCAGATATTACAGCCCCATCAATGATTCATTTGATTGAAGATAAACCCTTTTCTTTAAATTTTACAGTTGCAGATATTGAATCTGCACCTTGTTCCCTTACGCCTGTCATTGTTTCAGGGAATGCATCTTTGATCAATGCAGATGCCATAAGTTTTACATGTAATAACAATCAGTTTGAAGCCAGAATGCTTCCCCAGACAAATAAAAGCGGTACCTGTATGCTGACATTGATTGTATCTGATGATATGGCTGAAAGCTATCAAAACATAACGGCATCAATCCAGTCAGTTAATGATCCCCCTGAAATACAGGTGGCACAATCCACCATAACTTACACTGAAAATGCAGCCCCGATTCTTATTTGTCCAGATGCGAAACTTGTGGATGTTGATTCCCTCAGCTTTGATCTGGGCCGCCTGTCAGTTCAAGTGACAGAAAATGCAGATAATCAGGATCAACTGTTTATAAAGAATTCCACTGATAAAACCATTCAAGTGATTGAAGTCAGTGGCAATTTGAATGTATTTTATATCGGCACGCCACTGGGAAGCATCTCTGGTGGACAAACAGGATACTCCCCCCTGTCCATTCGATTGAACAATAACGTTTCCAAACAGGCGATGACACGATTAATTCAACAAATTGCTTTTAGCCATGAATCTGAACGTCCCAATGCAACAAGTCGTCATATTGAAGTTGTTCTGACTGAAAATGATGGCACAGTGGGAATTCCATTATCACTGACCATTCCAGTCACAGCAGTCAATGATGATCCCCGGTTGTTCTTGGAAAATACATCCATTGCCAACGCCATTGAAATTTCATCCCTGTATGAAAAAGAACAATTAGTTTTTGATTCAAACCATATGGGCCAATTAATTGTTAAAGATCCAGACATTCTGGCAGAGAATATGTCCCTTGAAATACAAACAGAAAAGGGCATCATTTCTTTGAATACAGATGCTGCTATTAAATTAACACAGCATACAGCTAGCCATATTTCAGTTAGCGGGTCGTTGACTTCAATTAATACAGCGATGGCAAGTATGGTGTATTCCGCATTTGCGGATGTACAGGGCAGGGAAGTGATATATATCTCAATTATGGATCATGGGTATAATGGTCTGGGCGGTGGCCAATGGCAGGTATTTGAACTGCATACCCTTGTCATAAGCGATAACGATCCGCCAGAAATTCAACAGATTCCAGATCAATATTTTGATGAAGACACAGAAATCAGTATTCCCTTTGCCATTACAGATGTTGATGGCGATGACATTGTTTTGACCATTGCATCCTTTGCATCAGAAATCATTCAAGCCGACAGAATTTCGCTGAAAGGACCAGCAATCATCCATGAAACAAACAGTCAATATACCATTCGTGTTGGCGTGGATGCATCTGCTGATCTTACATTGGTGTGTCGTCCTGAAACGAACCAGTCGGGCGAAGTCCCTTTTGTTTTAACTGCGCTGGATCCTGAATTATACAGTCATGTCCATGAATTCTCCCTCCATGTGAGACAGGTTAACGACCCGCCCCATTTAAGCGGGATATTTACACCCATGACCTATATTGAAAACAGTTTACCCCTCGCATTTTGTAAGGGAATAAATCTTTTTGATCCAGATCATAATGATATGGTACAGGCAGTTGTTCGCATTGTTGAAAATTATCAATATGGTGATCAGCTTTCTCAAAGCCTCTATGGCAATATCATTGCTGTAGCTGAAGGCGACAGTTTGACTTTTCTGGGTGTTTCTTCATGGACAGATTATGAATCTGTTTTGGACAGTCTTACTTTTGAACATTCTACCGACAATCCCAATGAAAATACCCGAAGCATTGTGATTACTGTCAATGATGGTGTAGACAACAGTCAGGCAATTACACGAACCATTCATGTAAACGCCAGCAACGATCGCCCCAGTCTCTTTTTAGATAATGAACAAGTCAATGATTATCAGACAATGCCTGATATTCTTGAAGAAAGTCAGTTGCGTTTCAATTATGAAGAAAACTTTCTGGAAATACGAGATCCAGATGTTCGTGATGGCATGATGACCATACAAATCACTGCAAACAAGGGGCTTCTCACATTAAATGCGCTGGCAGTGCAGAGTTTAACCCTTATTCAAGGGGAGTTTAAAAACTTTGATTCTGTGGTATTTCAAGGACAGTTGACACATATCAACAATGCCCTCAACGGTATGTACTATTGGTCATCGCCTGATCAACTGGGTGATGCGCACATTGTGGTTCAAATGAATGACAATGGATTCAGCGGCGATGGTCCGGGCATTGATGTTATTCAGATGCTTTCCTTTAAAATTAACGCAGTGAACGATCCGCCAGTAATTGCAAAAATAAATAGCCGTGTGACCCTTGAAGATACTGCTGTATCCATTCCTGTTTCCTTATCTGATCAGGAATCCGATCCCCTGACTATCTGGCTGGAATCTGACAATACCTTGCTGGTAAATCCTTCAGAATGCTCCTTTATTGGAGATCGTATTTTATTGGTCAATAAAAACAAATATGTCATTGATACCAGTGGTACGGCTGCACAGATAACCGCAGTCATAAAGCCTTCAGAAGACAGCTATGGACAAACCATGCTGACAGTATTGGCCACTGATGGTCAGCTTACTGAAACAAGACAGTTTTCATTCTCGGTTTTGGCTGAAAATGACCCGCCAAAATTTACTGTGATTCCCTCAGAAAGCTATCCTGAAGCCTTAACAGTATATTATCTGGATCTCAATCCCTATGTATTAGATATTGATCATCCAGATGATCAACTTCAATGGACAGCAATCAGTGATGCATTGAATGTCAGTATCTCAAAAGGCTTATTGATCATGTATCCGCCAGACACTGACTGGTATGGCAATGCATCAGTCCATGTTACAATTACCGATCCTGAGGGCTTAACCCTGACCGGTACAATTTCAATTGAAATAACACCTGTGCCAGATGCGCCTGTTATCTCTATTATTCCAGATCAGGTATTTCCATTGGGGGGCAATATTCCAATATTGCCAATAACTGTTACTGATGCTGAAGGTGGCGAACTTAAAATATCAATCCAGTCATATAACGAAAATATAATCCCCAATAATGATAGTTCCTTATCAATAAATGGAAATGGACAAAACTATCAGTTCTCAACTGAAGCCGGCATCACAAACAGTCTGTTCTTATCAATTATTCCTGTTGAAAACATGGGCGGATCTGCTGATATCTGTATGACAGTAACAGATGATACGCTCTTATCCGCCACCAGTTGTTTCAATGTGCATATGGCACCATATCTGATTACAGCGATTGCAGGCAGTCATGGAAGTATCAATCCATCAGGTGTTATCGCCATTGATAAGGAAGGTGCATATCTGCCATTTTATTTTATACCCGATCCCACATATCAGGTAGATATGGTTATTGTTGATGGCAAATCTGTTGGATCGGTATCTGAATATATCTTTTTTGATATTCGTGACAATCACAGCATTCGGGTATCTTTCCGAACAGCCGACACCTTTACAATCATCCCAAAAGCCGGGGCTGGTGGCTCAATCAAACCACCAGAAGAACAAACAGTTTACGCAGGCGAAGATTTTGCTTTTTCAATTGTACCCGATGAAGGATTTGCCATTGCGGATGTGCGTATAGATAATGTCTCAATTGGAATTATCAAAGAATATTTATTTGAAAAAATATCCAATAATTATGAAATTGCCGCCTATTTCAAAGCCGTTGCCGCACCAGTGGCACAATTTAATGCCAATCCACAAACGGGCTATGCCCCATTGACAGTAAACTTAGACAATCTTTCTCAAGGTGATATTGAAACATATAAATGGAATTTTGGAGATAATTCTGACAGTGGATTGCCCTCACCTGTTCATACTTTTGCATCACCCGGTATTTATTCGGTTAGCCTGACAGTCAGTGGCCCGGGCGGAACAGATACGCTTGTTAAAGAAGATTTCATCACTGTTCAGCGCCTGCCTGTTCAAATCGATTTTCAGGCAGATCAACGCCTGGGTGTTGCGCCACTCATGGTTCAGTTTATTGAAACCAGTGAAGATACCATTCTCAGCCGGCGCTGGAATTTTGGTGATGGCCAGACGTCCCACCTTATTAATCCATCACATACTTATAAAGAACCAGGCAATTATTCAGTCAGCTTGACTGTAACTGCTGATGCCGGCACACGAGTTATTGAAAAGAAAGCGTATATTCAAGTTCTGGGACGAAAAATATATGGTAATATTTCAGGAGAAGATCTAGACAATCAGGGGCTAGCAGGATATAAAGTTTCTGTATGGCAGGAGAATACAGTCATTGATAAAACATTATCAGACAGTCATGGAAACTACACTGTCATGAATCTACCGGTTTATGAATCATTCCGGGTTTCTGCCTGCCCGCCTGAAGGTGAAAGCAAGTATTTCTGTCAATATTTCAATAAGCAGGATACATTAGATCAGGCGCAGCCTGTCTCAACACTGGACAGTGATGCTGTGGATATTGATTTTGTTCTCGAACCCGCACCAGAAAATGGTATAAGTGGTGAAATAATTAATCAGAGTGGTTTTGATGAAACCTATGTGATTGAAATCTGGTCAGAAAGCATTGGTATGGGCCGCTCTGTCACTGTTGATGAAAATAATCAATTTGAGTTGAATGGCTTGCGGCCAGCATCAGACTATCGTGTTTATGTATGGTCATCAGAATTGCAGCAATTCTTTTACTACACAATTCCAGCAGGGGAAACACCCGGCGTTTATATGCCAACCACAAGTGCCAGTGCATGGCAGGCCGCAACAAAGGTGCCTGTTAACACACAAAAATTGGCACATATTAATATTTTTATTCATTCTGATCCTTTTATTCGGGGCAAGGTTCTGGTTGATGGCAGTCCGCTGGCAAACCAATGGGTCAATGCTTGGTCCAGTGCACTTCAGGCAGGTTTTGGCGCTTTTACAAATTCTCTGGGAGAATATGAAATTGTCGGCCTGTTAACAGAACATAATGGCGCACCGGTAAGCTATATTGTTGAAGTTCAGGACAGTCCATATCCTTATCAGGTCTATGATAATCAAACCCAGCGGGAAAACGCCACGCTGGTTTATGTGAATACCGATCATGTGGATTTCAATTTGCAGGGGGGAGCATCCATTTCCGGAACAGTTACAGATTTTAATGGCCTGCCATTAAGTCAGGTAACAGTTTCAGCACAATCACAAAGCACAAATGGTCGGGGGACAACCATGACTGATGTCAATGGGGATTATCTCATCGAAGGTTTACCACCCGCCAATGATTATATTGTAGCTGTTTATCCCATTTACTATCCGCTGACCTATTATTCGAACAAAAGCACCAAAGAAACAGCCAACCTTGTCAATGTTTCTGGAGCAGGTGCTAAAAATATCGATTTTATTCTTCAAAAAGGGGCTATCATTCGCGGATATTTATACCTTGAATCTATGGATCAGCCCGCACCCTCTGGAATCTGGGTAAATGTCTGGTCTGAATCCACCCAGACCGGTGGCGATGTTCCCACTGATGCCACAGGTCGCTTTGAAATAACAGGTCTTGAAGCGGATGCCACCGATTATATCATTTCTGTTATTACACCCGATTATGTACCATCATTTTATGCTGAAGACGCCTCCGATCAAACTGTTCATACATGGGAAATGGCCAAAGGGGTGCAACCATCACGAACCATTCAGCGCAATCTGATTCTAATTAAAGGTGGGCAGCTATCTGGACGAGTAATCTTTAATAATGAAGCCATTGATGGTGTTTATATTGAGGCATGGTCAACAGATACACAGGCCTGGCGTTCAGTCTTAAGTTTTGGTAACACCTCCGGCCCAAACTATGTGATTGAAGGTCTTTTACCGGGAAGCTATCAGATCCGGTTCAGTCATTCTCAATACATTGATGTCAGTAAGGCAATTATGCTCACTGATGGCGAAAACGAGATGAATATAAGTCTGGAAAAACCAGATCGACAGATATCGGGTACCATTCTAGGGCTTGAAATTGGCACTGAAGCAACACTTACTGTCTGGTCAAAAGAAATGAATATCGCTGAATCCATTCATCTCAAAGGAAACAGCACTCCAATTGATTACAGATTTGACAATCTGAAACCAGGCAATGATTATCGAGTGGAATTCCGATCCACCCATTATCCCTTTATTGTATTTGATAATGTCAGTCATTGGACAAACGCTCAAATGATTGATATTTCCAATGGCAATGTGGGTGACATTGACTTTGATTTGCCACCACCTGGGAGATCATCTATTTCAGGAACCATCACTTTACCGGATATGCCGGAAACAGATACATCTATCTGGATTGATGCTTATTCCGATCAACTCCAGACAGGAAAAGGAATTGAGTTGATTGTTACAGATACTCAGCTTGATTATCAATTGCATGGTTTGCAAAGTGCCAGTGATTATATTGTGAGTATCTGGTCCGCCTTATATCAGGATATTTTTTACAAACAGACCAGCAAACGCAGTGAAGCAACCCTTGTGGATACAAACAATGCCAGTCACATTGATTTTATTCTGACTTCAGGTGGAAAAATATCAGGTTATGTGATGGATACTTCAAATAAACCGGTTTATGGAATGATTATTGAAGTTCAGTCTGATCAGACCGGATTTTATTATGGTGTTGTAACGGATGACAGAGGATATTTTCAAATGGAGGGCTTAAGCCATGCCTCAGATTACATTGTGGCAGCCCATAATCCCGGAGAATCCATTCAGTATTATGCGGTGGATGGTATGACAATTGATCGTACCAAAGCGACAAATCTAAACATAGAAAACAATTCAGTTTCATTGCAATTATCATTGATTCAGACGGGCTGGATTAAAGGAATGGTCACTGATGAAACCGGTAAAGCGATTACAGGCATATGGGTATCTGCATGGTCAGAGACAGTCCGCACAGGCAGCAGTGCCCATACAGACAATGATGGGCAATTTACAATTTCAGGTTTACCAGATGTTCTGGATTTTCAGGTGAATGTCCAATCTGTTGATGGCGCATATATTGATCAAACTAGAGGCCCTATTGGCGTTTATGCTGAGAATGTCCTGTTTGTGATGACCAAAGGCTTAACATTCAGTGGTCGGGTTGAGGACATGGATAACAATGGGCAAAAAAATGTCAGTGTGGTGTTGTGGTCAAGTGTAAACAATATCTTCAGAAGTGTACAGACAGATAATGTGGGTGCCTTTAACATTCAGGGTTTAAAAGCATCTGATGATTACATTCTTCGTGTCACACCGCCATCTGATGTTGATCTGGCCATTTTTCAGGAAAAGGGCATTCAGTTAAATGCTTCAAAGACGCGCACCATTGTACTCACTGAAGGGATTCGTGTTCAAGGAAATGTGCAGGTGTTGGATCACAACTCAGGAGCATGGATTAATTACACGAAAACGACAAACATTTCAGTCTATAGCATAGATAATTCCTTTCTGGTTTCTGGACAAAGTAAAACAGATGGCACATATGTGATATCCAATATCGCCAGACAATCTACAATTATTTTACGAGTGAATGCGGCAGGCTTTACTCTTCTTGAACTATCTTTAGACACCCAGGCACAAACCAATGAGCAGGATTTAATGTTGGTTTCAGGTGCAACCATCAGTGGATGTATCAAGGATCAGTCCGGACGATTAATTAAAAATGCCCGAATCATGATTCGATCAACAGAAGCACAGATGGCTGTGACAGGTATCAGCGATAACCAGGGTTGTTATGAAATTGCAGGATTGCGAGACACTGTATTTGATTATGAAATCATTGTTCAGGCTGATGGATATATTTCTCAAAGCAAGGGGGGAAAGAAAGCTGGAGATACGGTTCATTTTACATTGAACCAGACCAGTCCTCATGCCATTACCGGTCGAATTCTGGATCGTTATCGGAATGTTCCGCCGGAAAGTGTTTCAGTAGTTGTAAAACTATTCAAAAAAACAGAAGAAGATTTTGGTGGGTATATCGGCAAAACCCAAATTGATGAAAATGGTTATTTCTCATTTATCGGGCTTGAGGCTGAACAGGCCTATCATATTCAATGTATTGTCAGACTGGCGGATGGCAGCGAGTTTTTACAGTGGGCGTTGAATGATAATAGTTTGGGAAGAGAAGGTGCGGATGATTATCTGGCTGGAGATGATTTTGAAATGATTATGGATATTGTGTGGGAATGATGGTGAGGGAAGTGACATTAAATGTTTCGGAAAAACAAAAAATATACAAATAATAAAGTTATTAAAATATAACTTGACAAGTTTAGTCTTGACAAGTTTAAACCTTTTAAAATAACCCATTTGGAAGTAGAAAAATATCTGATGTTTATTGGAAGAACAAAAGAATTATCTTTTCATGAGTCATCATATTTACGCAAAGAATCTGCATTTATTCCCATATATGGCAGACGAAGAGTGGGGAAAAGTGAATTGATTTTGAAATTTATATATATATGAATTATCAAACTTATAAATTTATTGCTGTAATAGATGAATACCTTTTTTTTTCCTGCTTCATTTTAAATGGCGCTTCCTGGAAATGCATATCAGGCAGCAGAACCTGGGAACAAGCAGAACTGTTAACTAGGAAATGAAGGATGACAGGATATTTCAGTGGGTCCAGCTTGACATTAATCCATAATAAGCGTATAGATTCTTTTATATTTTAGCCCAAACAGACTAAAAAATTTATACCCTGTCCCAAAAAAATTAAACGATAGGAGCTTTTTATGAAAATTGCCATCAGCGGAAAAGGAGGGGTTGGAAAAACAACCTTTGCTGCATTGCTTTCAAGAACATTAAGTGAAATGGGAAAACAAGTTCTGGCCATTGATGCAGATCCTGATGCCAACTTTGCAGCAGCCTTAGGAATACCAAATTCTGAAACGATTACACCGATTTCACACATGAAAGAATTAATCCATGAACGAACAGACGTCAAACCTGGCACAATTGGTGGTTTTTTTAAAATGAATCCAACTGTCGATGATTTACCGGATTCATTATCTATAAAACTGGAAAATATTAAATTCATGCGTCTGGGTGGCATTCAAAAAGGCGGTGGTGGGTGTATTTGTCCGGAAAGTACTTTACTTAAAGCATTGGTTACTCATGTGGTTATTGGACGTGATGAGATTGTCATTATGGATATGGAAGCGGGTATTGAGCATCTTGGAAGAGCAACAGCCAGCTCGGTAGATAAATTGATCGTTGTTGTCGAACCTGGTAAAAGAAGTATTGAAACGCTTCATAATATTCGTCAACTGGCAAAGGATATTGGACTCAAAGAAATTGCTGTAATGGCAAACAAGGTAAGAAACGCGCGTGAAGAGGCGTATATTCTTGATAGTATTACTGATATTCCAATCATGGGCTGCCTCCCCTATGAACATATCTTTATTGAATCTGATTTAGCCGGACAATCACCTTATGACAATGATACGCAAGCAAAAAAAATCATGTCAAATATTGTAAATAAATTATTAGATTCCTAAAAATATTTATGAAACTATTTTTATAAGGAGACAATATGCGTTTTTTATCAATTGGTGCCAAAGGTACTCATGTTGTTGAGTTACAACAAAAACTTAACACCTTACGCTTTCCTTGCGGTCTAGAGGATGGCATCTTTGGCCCAGCAACTGAGGCGGCCGTTATCGCATTTCAAAAGAATCACAACATTGTCTTTGATGGCATTGTTGGGCCTGAAACCATAACTTCACTGGATATGGCTACTGATGAAGACATTCAAGCTGCTATAGGAAATCATCCAGTTTATAATGCACTCAAATTCTTAAGTCCGGAAAATGTATCAAAACTTTTTCCGCAGGCTCCTGTTCGTACGATTAGTGCCCATTTTCCTATTCTCAAAGATGCCCTGATTGAGTATCAACTAACTGATATCAAGTCTGTTGTTTTTGCATTATCAACGATTTCTGCTGTTTCAAGTTCTTTTAATGTTCATGAAGAAACAGTCACCCGATTCAATACATCCCCAGGCGGTTTGCCCTTTGATTTATACGATAACCGGAGAGATCTTGGAAATAGTTGTCATCCTGATGGTGAAAAATTTAAAAGCCGCGGTTTTTGTATTTTTAGGGGACGATTTCAGTACCAGCAAATGAGTACAATGATTGGTATTGGTGAACAGTTGGTAGAACAGCCAGAACAGGTCAAAAAAGTGTCTATGGCATCCAAAATACTGGCGACTCTCATTCATAACCAGGAAAGAAATATTAAATGCGCTTTGTTACAGAATAATCTTCAATCTGCATATATGTATGTAACAAAGGATATTGAAGGTTTTGATCGTTTTCGTTCCACCTATCGGAACGGGATGTTGATTTGGGGATAATTCAGGTTATTTTTTTAGGCATTTTGTCTGAAAAAGTGCAATGATAATAAGAGGAGGTTCTTATGAGATGTCCGGCATGCAACACACGACTTCGTGTCATGAAAACTGAAGAAATGGTTGTGGATGTCTGTAAATATGGCTGTGGTGGTTTATGGCTTGACCGCTCTGAATACAAAAAAGTTGACCAGCAAAGTGAAACTGCCGGTAACAGTTTGCTTCACATTGAACGCAACCCTAATATTAAAGTCAATTATTCACGTCGCCGAATGTGCCCGCGATGCGAGACTATCGTTATGGCACGACGTTTTTCATCATTTAAACGTCAGGTTGAAATTGATACGTGTCCCTATTGTGGCGGTTATTGGCTTGATGGGGGAGAGCTTGAACGAATTCGCGCATTATTTGAAGATCAAAATGACAGATACCAAGCAACTGAACGCTATTTGTCAGATTTTCAGGAACAGGCCACGCAAGAACATGCAAAAGAAACAAAAGAACTCGCAAAACAAAAAGAGCGTGATGAATCAACCATTTCACGTTTTTTTCGTTTCCTTAATCCTTTTAAATAAGAAAGACTGATATTGTCATGATGGTTGCTGATTTTCAAGCGTTTATTAATAAAGAAAAAAAAATTGCTGTTATTGGACTGGGGTATGTCGGATTGCCTCTTTCTGTGTATCTTTCCAGATATTTCAGTGTGATTGGATTTGATATTCAATCTGAGCGCATCAAACAATTACAAAATGGTATTGATCATACACGAGAAATAGATTCAAAAAGACTGAAACAGGCGAATCTGACGTTTACTGATGAACCAGAATATTTGTCTCCATGCACGATTATCATCATTGCTGTGCCAACACCTATTGATGATGCACGCATTCCCGATATGACACCGCTATGTCATGCCTCAAAAATATCGGGTCAATACATGCAAAAGAATTCTGTGATTGTCTATGAATCCACTGTATATCCTGGTGCGACCGAAGAAGTCTGTGTGCCCATTCTGGAAAAATACTCTGGATTAAAATTTGGACAGGATTTTACAGTTGGTTATTCACCAGAAAGAATTAATCCCGGAGATCGTGAACGAACTCTGGACAAAATAACAAAAGTGGTTTCAGGCTCAGACAGTGCAACCCTCGACTTGCTCACAAATATTTATGGACAGGTTGTTCTTGCTGGTATTCATCAGGCGCCATCAATTAAAGTGGCGGAAGCTGCAAAAGTAATCGAAAACACCCAACGCGATATCAATATTGCTTTAATGAATGAACTGTCCATGATTTTCAATCGTATGAACATCAATACACAGGATGTCTTAAAAGCGGCATGCACAAAATGGAATTTTTTGCCATTTCATCCAGGCCTTGTAGGTGGCCATTGTATCGGTGTGGATCCATATTATCTGACATTTAAAGCGGAATCCCTGGGATATCATCCAGAAATGATCCTTGCAGGTCGAAGAGTCAATGATAGCATGGGAAAATACATTGCCGAACGAACCGTAAAAATGATCATCGCAACCGGCAAGGCAGTTCTTGATGGTCAGGTGGCCGTGCTGGGGCTTACTTTTAAAGAAAATGTACCTGACTTAAGAAATACTAAAGTTATTGATATCGTTCAGGAATTAAAAGAATATGGACTGCGTGTATATGTTCATGATCCTTATGCAGAGGAAACAGAGGCCAAAGACCATTTAAATTTATCTCTGACAAAGCTCTCAGAAATTCCAAAAGTTAATGCTGTTATTATTGCAGTCAAACATCAAGAATACCTGGATATGGGGCTTGAGAATATTTCTCGACTCTGTATTTCAGAATGTCCTTTAGTCATTGACGTGAAAAATGCGTTTGATTCGAAAAATGCGCAGCAATTGGGTGTAATGTACTGGTGTTTATAAGGGCAAATGCGCCCTTTTTAGGGCATGCAACTTAACAATTTGAATTATCATCAACCAACCGACCCAAAACATTCGCCAGTTCAGAAACGCCTTTACCTGTCGCTGCTGAGATCTTATAAGCATTCAAATTGCTGGCTTGCAGAAAAATTTCTGCATTTTGTTGAGCATCTGGTAAATCCATTTTATTTAAGACAACAACTTGTTCTTTTTGTGCAAGGTCATTAGAGTAAGACGAAAGCTCATCCATAATGGTTTGATAATTGGCAAGTGGGTTTTCTTGATCTATAGCTGCTGCATCAATCAGGTGAACCAAAACACGAGTCCGCTCAATATGCTTTAAAAACTGAATGCCGAGTCCAACGCCTTTGTGTGCACCTTCAATAATACCAGGAATATCAGCAATTGCATAAGGTTCAATTGATTCTGAATTAACAATACCAATTGAGGGGGCTAATGTTGTAAAAGGATAGTCTGCAATTTTTGGACGTGCAGCAGTCATCACACTGATGAGTGTTGATTTTCCAGCATTGGGTAAACCAACCAGGCCTACATCGGCAAGTAACTTAAGTTCTAAATGAAAAGAAGCACTTTGCCCCGCTTCTCCTGGTTGCGAAAAACGCGGTGTTCGATGGGTAGAAGTTGCAAAATGTTTATTACCTTTACCGCCACGACCACCTTTTGCAACAATACAGGATTGGCCAGCAGTTTTAAAATCTGCAATCAATTCCTGGGTTTCAGTATTAACAACAATTGTTCCCACTGGTAAATCAATATATAAATCATCGGCATTTGCGCCTGTTTTTTGACTTCCCAGACCATTTTTACCCTTATTAGCTTTAAATTGATGCAGAAATCGAAATTGATACAAGGTGCGCTTTTCTGGAACACTTCTCAGTATGACATGTCCACCGCGTCCACCATCACCGCCATTGGGGCCCCCTTTTGGAACCCCACGTTCACGGCGAAAACTGACACAGCCATTACCACCATCCCCTGATTGCACCTTGATAAATGCTTCATCAATGAATTTCACGCGGCATGCACACTTACACGTTTTCTGGAGCGTCCCATTCGCTCGTATGAGACAATTCCATTTATTTTGGAAAATAAAGTATAATCTTTGCCCATTCCAACATTTGTACCTGGATAAATTCTTGTACCCAGTTGTCGTACCAAAATATTACCTGCAAGTACCTTTTCTCCGCCATATCGTTTGATACCTCTACGTTGGGCATTACTATCTCGTCCGTTTCTGGAACTTCCACCCGCTTTTTTATGTGCCATTTTTTACTCCTTTCACCATTATGATGTTTCTATGCGGTCTATCTTGACTGATGTATATAATTGACGGTGGCCTTGTTTTCTTCGATAGCGTTTCCGTCTTTTCATTTTAAAAACAACGATTTTTTTGGCCTTCCCCTGCTCAACAATATGTCCTCTGACGGATACATCGGACAAACCTGGCTGACCAATTTTGATATCATCATCATTGGCATACATTAATACCGAATCCAGTAAAACCTCTGCGCCAACATCACCCTGCAGCCTGTCCACGCGTACTGTTTGACCGGGGCTGACACGATATTGTTTACCGCCCGATTGAATTACAGCGTACATTGATTACCCTCCTCATTACTTGAATTAAAAAAACTAGAATTTTAACCTAATTTTTTTTATTCGTCAATATATTATTACTGTATTCAGTTCATACAGTTTTATTTGCTTGATAATTAGAAATCCAATGCATTTTTGATCAAGCGTATTTCAGTTCCTGGGTACTGATTTTTTTGTATGGCGACAACATCAAATCTCGCACGTTGATTTTTCATTTTGTGCTCATGGAGATAAGTAATTGCTGTTTTGTATAGCCGTTTTTGCTGTTGATGTGACAAACTTTCAATGGCATGGCCATAACGTGTGGATGTTCGAGATTTCACTTCAATAAAAACAAGGGTATCATTTTCTTTTGCAATAATATCAATTTCTCCGCCTCGTATGCGATAATTTCGCTGGATAATTGTGTAGCCATTTTTCTGGAGAAACTCTACTGCAAAATTTTCACTGTCCTGACCCAGCTGATGACGTTTATCTTTTTTAAGCATATTCAAGGCAGCCTTTAAAGGTTTTTCGATGAATCGGACAGATACCGTGCTTTTTTATTGCATCTCGATGCTTTTTGGTGCCATAGCCTTTATGTTGTTCAAATCCATACTCAGGATATTCTAATGCATATTTTATCATCATTCGATCACGCGTGACTTTCGCAATAATTGAAGCTGATGCAATTGAAATGCTTCGTTGATCCCCCTTTTTTATTATCTCTTGAGGTATTGGGGAATCAATTTGATATATTCCATCAATTAACAAAAACTCGGGTGGATTTTGTAATTTTTCCACTGCATACAGCATGGAAAGGCGGGCAGCTTGAAGAATATTTATCTGGTCAATGATTTCATGGGATACCATGCCCAGACTGATCGCTTGAGCATGTTGGTATATCTGGTTATATAAATTATCCCTTTGCTTTGAAGATACCTGCTTAGAATCCGTAATACCAGTAACAGGAAAATCATCACCTAAAACGACAGCCGCTGAAACAACGGGTCCAGCCAGTGGCCCACGCCCTACTTCATCTATTCCTGCTACAATCGCATACCCTCTTTTTTGCGCATTTTTCTCAAATGTCCACACGTGATTTTCACCACATTCAAATGGGCATTTTGCCCATATTTTTATACTCGCCGGGTTTTGATTCGGGCTGCTTTTCCACGAAGTTTTCTCAAATAATATATTTTTGAGCGTCGTACTTTTCCCCGAGTGACAACTTCAATACGGTCGATACTGGGTGAATTTAACGGAAAAATTCGTTCAACACCAATTCCCCCAGATACCTTACGAACGGTAAATGTAGACTTAATGGAGGCATTATGCCTACAAATAACCACGCCTTGAAAAGCTTGAAGCCGTTCCTTTTCTCCCTCTTTGATCCTTACAAATACTTTTACTGTATCACCGGCTATAAAATCCGGCAAGTCCATACGGATCATTTCTTGTTCGATTTCTCTGATCGCATTCATGTCATTATTTCCTTTAACCAGGGTTTTACCCTTTACGTTTGAGATTCAACTGTCGTTGCTACAAAAGCACGGTCAGTTACATAAACTTAAATTATATAGATAAAATCTGATTAAAAATCAAGTTTTTTTATTGTAAAAATTACCTAACAAACGATCCAGAATAATTGAAACTGCCGAACGGACGGAAAGATGGTTATATTCTCGTTCTGGCTCAATAGCCGCCAGTACATGATCACACTGATTGATAAAATCTTTTGATAAACCCCATGCCGTCCCAAATACTAACAATATGGAATCTTGAGCGGTGACCATTTGACGACATTTATTATACGAAAGAGAATCATCAGTCATTTGTGCTGTTGTTGCAATCAAACGAGGGGGGAGACCCGTTGTCTGGATAATATGCTTGATTGATGTATCCAGGTCCGGTGTTATGTTGATCTTTTCAAAAGATTTTTTTCGGTCTGGATTTGAACGGCTGCCATAGCCGTTTGTCCAATGGTCACGAATATCTTCAGCAATTCGGCGTTGATCATCAAGGGGAATAATTACCTGAAAGCTTTGAACACCATAGGTTGTTGATGCTCTGGCAATATCATGCAAATCCAGATTGGTTATTGCTGATGAAATAATTTCACCGGTTTTTCCCAGTACTGGATAATGAAGTAAGCCGATGTGCAGATTGTTTTTGGAAAATTTTTTCAATAATCAAAGTCCACTTCTTTAATATCGCTAAATCATCAACTGACAGCTCTGTTTCATTTAATAATTCGGGCCGTTTAAGGACCGTTCTTATTAAGGCAGATTCTCGCCGCCATTGGGATATTTTTTGATGGTGTCCTGTAAGTAAAGTTTCAGGAACAGCCTGTCCTTCAAAACTATCTGGTCGTGTGTATTGAGCATGTTCGAGAAGACCATCAGCGAATGAATCACACAAAGCAGAATCATCTGCGCCCAACACGCCAGGTATTAAACGTGAGACAGCATCCATAATAATCATGGCAGCGGTCTCACCGCCTGTCAGAACAAAATTGCCAATTGAAATCTCCAGATCCGTATAATCGGAAGCGATACGTTCATCAATACCTTCATAACGGCCACAAATTAAAATTAATGTCTTTTCCTGACTCAAGTCCCATGCCATGCTTTGATTAAAAGTCCGTCCCTGGGGGGTCAATAGAATTGTTAGTGCTGATGGATTATCTTTTTTTGCACATTGAATGGCTCTGGCCAGTGGTTCTGGTTTTAGCACCATCCCGCTGCCGCCACCATAGGGTTTATCATCAGTTACATGATGTTTACCCAGTGCAAAATCGCGTATTTGATACACTTTTGTTGATATCAAGTCTTGGGTCAGGGCACGTTTGAAAATGCTGTAATTAAACAGCGCATCAAACATCTCTGGAAATAAGGTGAGTATTGAAAAATGCAATAGTATTTTTTTGTAAGTATACACCGATGATTGAATAACTTATCCATAAAAATGGACAAGTTATAAAATCATCGTTGCTAATAATCAATCATTTGTTCATGGTCAACAACCATTTGTTTTTTTTGAAGATTAATTTCTTTAACCGCTGAATCTAAAGCTGGAATCAAGTATTCATCACCATTATTCTCAATCACATAAACATCGTTGCTACCAGTTTCGATAATGGACTGGACAAATCCGCGATGGACACCTGAAATATCAATCACTTCAAGCCCTTGTATTTCAAACCAGTAGTATGTATCAGAATCAAGTTCAGGCAATGCCTTTCGTTCGATAAACAATCGTGTACCAAGCAAGGCAGTTGCCTGATTTCGATCAGTAATTTTGTCAAAGGTAACAAGGTAGTTACGCTTATATGGTTTAATGGATGTAACCGATATGCGGTGAATGTTACGATCCCTTGCGCGGTAAAACAAAGGGTTGGCTGGTTTCAACAGATTGTCATCAACAAAAGACTGAAATCTGGCAACACCATTTATGCCATGAACCCCAATTACTTTTCCCGCCATCAGGAAATGTTCATCAAAATCATTCAATGATTTCAAGAACGGTTCGTTTTTTCACCTTGGCGGAAGCAGCACTTAATAGTGTTCGCATAGCGCGTGCCGTTCGACCCTGTTTGCCAATGACCTTTCCAAGATCCTCTTTGGACACTTTCAGTTCCAGAACAGAAGTCTGATTTCCTTCAACTTCTGATACACGAACCTCATCTGGGTGATCGACAAGTGCTTCTGCAATATGCCTAATCAGATCAATCATTACTTCATCTCCTCTTCATGATTTCATTGTTAATAAAGAATAAAAATTTGACAGGTGGTGATTGTACAATCTATTACCTGAAATTATTCAATAATTTCAAGAACAGTTCGTTTTTTCACCTTGGCGGAAGCAGCACTTAAAAGGGTTCGCATTGCGCGAGCCGTTCGCCCCTGTTTGCCAATGACCTTTCCAAGAT